>Ga0209639_1000519_pt1 | contig 53420 bp, 19 predicted proteins | sample EPASupsiteHSE605_FD_187268 | JGI IMG/M metagenome (GOLD analysis project Ga0209639, IMG submission 187268) | Bioremediated contaminated groundwater from EPA Superfund site, New Mexico - Sample HSE6-05 (SPAdes) (version 2) | ecosystem: Environmental > Aquatic > Deep subsurface > Groundwater >... | reverse complement strand
ATTTATGGACTTTCGAAAACTAAGTATTTCCTAATTTTTTTCATTTTGAAACCAGATAGAAACGTGTTTCCTTTATAATTAGGTAGAGTTTTTGTTGCAACATATTCTGGTGAAGATTGAACTCTTAATGAATCCACAGTCTCGAAAAAAATGCAATTTAAATATTTTTAAAAACATCAAAATTTTCACCGAAAGATTGGATTTACACCATAAAATAGGTCACTATACTATTTTTCATGCCTCATGAAATACTCATTTAATCAATACCATTGTTATATTGAAAAACAATATCTATATTAATACACCAAAATCTTGGTTTTTAGGAGATTTGGGATCAATTGTTTATTCATTCAGCAAATCAATTTTTTGTAACTTTGAGAATGATTGAAGCAGTGTGTGTGGGTAATCAAGAAATCAAAAGATATTCGGTACTCTTGAACCATACGGGATTTTTTCTGAAGGTTTATCAAAAAGTCAAAAATCACTCTCAAAATTGAAAGAAATGCTTGAAGAAATGGTTTTATCATAAGCGGTATTTTAAGTTTTCGCAAGTGTGATTCATGCAAAATATAAGGGTAAACACATCAAACATTATTGAAGCAAGAGAAGAATATAGTATTAAGCAAAAATTTTCTATTTGATTATCTTACTTCAAGAATATGCTTCTGATTTGTGACAAGGAATTTCATTTTTTTTCTTCATTCAATTTTTGATAAACCTTCAGAAAAAATCCCATAAGGTTCAGGAGTACCAGATATTCCTGGATATCATAAAAGAATCAATCATATAGTTGAAATATAATGTGCTAGTATAGTATTGTCGAGATGGAAACCAAAACGATAAAAACCAGAGATTTTTGATTTATTTTCTTATTTCATTAATAACTCTTTGCCAGATAAACTTATAGATTTATTGTTATATTATCGATATGCACACTAATTAGATCTATGCTTTGTTAATGAAAGATTCACTCGAAACATTCAAATTGATGTAGATATTTGCGATTTATTGTTTAACATGATACATTGATTTCTCTATCAATATTGATCAATGAAATTCAATTCATATTTTTTTATATGTATTGATGATAATTCTTCCATCTTACTAAATAGAATTTGTGAGATATAAGCTACAAACAAATAAATTATCAATCTATCATTTTTTTTATTATTTAACAATTTATTTTTTTTCTATATTATAAAAGGCCTGGTTTCTTTCGCAAAGTACATATTTCATTAAGTAATATTTTTTAAATATCCCTTATTGTTACCATTAGAACAAAAAATCCGACAGCAATCAAATATCATATCAATATAGCACATAATATGAACCTTTTACCATCATTATCAAAAATGAACAAAAAATTAAATTAAAAAAAATGATGTTGCAATATTTGATACTCAATATAAATTTGTTTATTTTTAAATGTTTCTGGAATACAATGGATATACTAGGACAATATTAAAACATTTATTTTGTTTGATTATTGATGAGAAACAAAAATCATGCCCAATCAAGTTCAAAAAAAAATTGTGGAGTTTTTTGAAATCTTTGATTATTTTAGCCTCAGCAATATGTTGAATTATGTTGCTCATTGAAAAAACCATATTAATTCAGCATATCAAAGACATTAAAGGGACTAAAAAACCAAAATATGAATTTCCATCAAGAATGTTTGGAGAATCAAATATCTTTGAGAAAACAATTAATTTTGTTAAATAATCCTTAACTCCAAGGGAAATGTTGATAAATATGTTATTGTATCACAATATTAGACATGATTCAAAAATATTAACCATAAAAATAAAGAAAAAGTTAATATTTATTCATAGATAATCAAAAAATGCTCAGACAATTGGATAATTCTCAATAAGATGATAGAATATTTCCTTTAGGCAAACTGATATCAATAAATTATGTATTTCTCATTATCTTTAACTAATTTCGTATATAATTGTATCATATTGATTGAGAAACAATTAAAATGTTAGAAAATCATTGAATTTTTTTTCGAATTATTACCTTTACTTAATCTGAAAGTATATCCGAAAAATTAATATTTTAAATGATTGAGAATTATGATTATAATAACTTCAACATTATATAAACATATTCATATCTAAAAACTTTAGCAGGGGTGATTTTATTATTCGAATATTTGGAATTGTTTTGAGTGAAGTTTTCAATTTTTTAAAATTTCAAAAAAAAATCAAAATATTACCATTTCTCGATTAAAATGTGATTAAAAAACATTTTTTACTTCTATTTGATTGTATTGTGCCATAATACACATAATTTAAATCAAATATGATGCTTTTGATCTATATTGATAGAGAAATCAATGTATCATGTTAAACAATAAATCGCAAATATCTACATCAATTTGAATGTTTCGAGTGAATCTTTCATTAACAAAGCATAGATCTAATTAGTGTGCATATCGATAATATAACAATAATTCTATAAGTATATCTGGCAAAGAGTTATTAATGAAATAAGAAAATAAATCAAAAATAACGGGTTTTTATCGTTTTGGTCCCCACCGCGACTTTTTTTCCCATCGCGACCATACTATACAAATATAGATTTTGATCTTCTTGAAATCGAAATTCATAGAATTATTTGAGATTGTTCAAAACAATGACATTATTTAAAACCTGGCCGGTCTTCAGGGATGATGAGCATCCAAACTAATTTGAATGATAATCTTTTATTCACTTTGCTCTTGCTTTGGGTATTTCTTGATAAGGCAAAAATGGGAAATCTGACTGATATTTATGAAATAATTGGATTGGATATGTCCATGAATTCCAGTGGCTTTCTTTGTAATTGGAGTTCTAAATATATAAATACAATTGATTGGTTTCGTAATTTGATTAATGTCAGTCATTTGGATAAGAGATTTAGGATAACTACATGTTATATTGCGCTTTTCCTGATCATTTCATTCATTATCTACAGGTTTTTATCAAAGACAAAAGAACAGTTTTGTTTCAGCTTTCATAGAAAAAACATTTTGATCTATCAAATGACATACAAAGCATCCAAACAAATAGTATCCACCACCCATCTTACTATGATATCTAAGTTAATTACTTCAATTTTAATTTTTATTTTTGGTATTAAAACGCAATTTCACGAGCCTAAACCATACTTTGAAAGACAGCCAAGTGTTCATCAATTGTATTTGAGTGACATTATTTGGTGTAATGGTTTTGGGTGTGAAAGTGAAAGTATAGATCAAGGAAGGTCTTATTATCAAATGAATATCAGCATTTCAGACTGTTTCTTCTCAAGATCTTTAGCAATCTCTGGAAATGGTGGTGTAATTTTTGTTGATGGCGGTTCTTACTCCATGAGTGTTAATTATTCAATGTTCTATAACTGTGTTTGTTCTAACTATGGTGGAGCAATATACTTCTCTTCTACTAATTCTAATCTTAGAATGATATGTGCTAATAGATGCTCATGTGCAGCTACTTCAATTTGTCATGGAAATTTTGCTTATATTTCTGCTTCTCAGATGAACCAAGTGGAGTATCTATCATCATCATATTGCTCTCATACCACATCTGGATATTGCCCTATCCAAATAGATTCAGGAAATCAGAGAGTTGACAATTCTAACTTTTCCCAGAATAAGGTAATATATCATTCAAGTATAGTATTATCTGGGAGCAGCATATCCAAAATGACCCAATCATCATTTGTAAATAACACATCATCTGATTGCTATTGTATTTGGTCAGGTAGCATTTCAGTAATTCAATACATTAATTTAATATATAATAATAGTCCATCAAGATATGGGGTAGTTACTGCATGGTTTGGGTCAGCTCAATATTTGTTTTGCATTTTCTATCATAATTCAAATTGCCTTTTCTTTGTCAGTTATGGTAGTATTTCAGTTCATCATTCATACATTTATCATTTGGGTTCTTTTGGTACTGCATCAACATCAAATAATTCAATGATCCTGACAGAAACATATTCTCATAGTTTTTTTTCTACATATTATTGTCAAACTTATAGTCAACCATCAGAATCTCCGCAACCAACTCAAGGAATGACTGAATTCAGCACACCCCACCTTACTCCATATAGATCATATGGAGAGCAAAGTGCCCATCAGACTCTCTTTCCAGAGCAGACTCCTCATCCAACTCTCTTTCCAGAACAGACTCCTCATCAGACACTTTTCCCAATTCATACACCATATCATACTCATCATCCAGAAAGAACAAATCATAGAACATTTCCTGTGGACTTTAATGACAGGACACAATCATTGACAAGTGAACAATCCCTCAATAGTGTTAATGAAGACAAATCAAATTCCATATTCATGTATTCAACTATTTGTATGTTTTTAATCATCATTGTGATGATATCCTATAATATCGGAAGCCGAAAAAATCGGAATATTAATGAGATTTCATCATCATCATCAATAGAAATTGAAAAGAACAAAAAGAGAGAAGATAATTCAAAGAAAGAGAATAATAGGGAAGATATTAATACCAGAAACCACAATAATCATCACCGTGGAAATTTTGTTTCTAGTCCATATGTATTTTAATAACTATTATGTAGATTTGAAGTAAATATCAACTTTAATTCATATTTCTTATGATTCATTCTCCTCAATATTCTTGAAATAATGTATTTCTTAAAACCCAAATTGTAGTGAACCAAAAAGAGTATCAAAACAGCTCCTTCTCCTGATATCCTAATCGATCCTTCATTTATTTCTATCCCTAAGCACTAATTTTAATCCACTTCATTATTCATTTTTTATCAATTTTTCAAAATTTCGGTTTTTTAGATCAATGTTAAAGCCTGAAAATGATTTTGACACATGGGCTGTTGTTTTAACATCATCTATTGAGCCTGGTGGTGATTACATTTTGCTATTAGATGATGTTCTTCGTTTGCTTGAAAATCTTGTGAATAAAGAAGTTATTGGCGACGAGTTACAAGAGAATACGAGTCTGTTTGCTCAGGAGATTTTCCCGACAGTTTTGAGAAATATATTAAACCTAGAATATGTTGAAAAAGGCGAATACCAAAAAATCCTTAAATTTTTCCGATCCGTCATATCACATTTGATTGATGATCTTTTAAATGACCAAAATAGGTTTGCTGAAATTTTGATGCTCATATATAACAAGGAATGCTCTTTATTCAAACATAACAATCATTGCTCTAGGTATTTTCCGTCCACAGAGAGTTCATTAACACATTTATCTTTGGTTTCTTTGATAAGGGATTTTTATAAGAAAATCGTTGAGAGAATATGCAGAAATGATTTCGATATATATGGTTTCCAGCTTCCAATATGTTTGGGACTTCTTTTTAACAACGAGATCATGTGGGAGTCGTGCGAAATGGATTATCTTAGATCATCGCTATCAAGCATTGTTTTTCGTTATATTGATGGGTTTTCTAAAGATAAGTTTAGGAGTTTTGAAACACAATCAGTTTCTAGTATAATGAGAATTTTTGTTTCCCTTTTTTCATTGTCTAGTGATTACACAGATCAAGTTCTGGAAAAAATTTTTGGGTTTTCCTTATTATGTTTAAAAAGCGAGATTTTAAAATTTCAAATTCTTGGAATCGAGCTTCTGATTACAAAATCAAAAGAGTTTTATATATCGTTTGATAAATGGTTATACAAAATGGATTTAATTAATTTTTTTGTCGCAAATGATTTTCATCAATCAATCTATGAAAAATTGCCATTTTTTTTCGACTCAATTCAATTATCATCTAATGAATACCGAAAAATCCTTCTTCAATTGTTTCCAAAGTATTTTCATTGTCCATTACATGTAAAACCATACATAATGCAAGCATTTATTTCTATTTACTCTAAATTGGAGGGTGAAGATGAAAGTTTAGTTTTCCAAAGTATCATTGAATCTATTCCTGAAATATCACAAATTTTTGATTTTGTTAGCGAATTGGCAATACAAATTCAAGAAATCAAACAAGATTCATCGAATTCATTACTTAATTATGTTATTGAGGGGTTGAATAATGAGCTTTATAGCAAAGAAGCGAAAGCTGCAATAGAAAAGGTAATAAGTAACAATAATATTTCCAAGAATAATACCTTTTTCATCATAGATAAGCTTGTTAATATGTACAGACATAATTCATCAAATATATCCTTTTGCCAATTATTGACTTTATTAATTGTTAATTCTCGCCTTTTTTTAACCAATAATCAATCATTATCCATTGATTCTTTTTTTGAACTATTTGGACACAATGTAGATGAAGAATTAGTACCATTATTTTATGCCTTTTTTGAAAGACAAACAGTGATTCTGACAAGTTTACAATGCCTTTGTTTGTTTTATTCTCTTTCGAAATCATCTTTAGGATGGAAATGTTTAAAGAAACTAATTAAAGTAAAACATGAATCATTGTTTTCCAAAGAAGGAATATATACTATTTGGAAAGAGTTAGAAAGCCATGATATAAGTCCATTATCTACTGAGTTTGTGAGTTTTTTATACTATTTGATTTTAGCTACAGCCATAAAAGACAATTATTATTTTTCAATAACAAGTTTTCAAAATTCACACCATAAACATAGAATAAGAGGGAAAATATGCAAAACTTATCAGTTATCAACATTATCTATAACAGGAGTGCCACTTTTGATAAAAATTTTATCACAGTGTCGTGATAATGATGTGTTCAACAATGGAAAGGATTTGTTTTTTATGTTAATACAATCATATCACGAAGCATCTGCGAATCAAATCGCTTTATATTTACAGAACATATATGTACTCTATGGAGATTCATCATTTTACTCCAGAGCTAGGGTGCTTCAACTCATTTATTTATTTACTATTGATGTATACGAGATATTTTTTGATGTTAACGATTTTGGATTTATTCGCCACAAACCAAATTCCAAAAAGGGCAAAGTTCACATCAATGTTCATTACAATAATTCAACATATGTATTTTTTGCTAATCCCAAAATTACTTTAGATGGTTTTTATAAAATGATATCCCATCGGATACTTATTGAAAAAAGTGGATTTAGAGTTAAAACAGAAGAAAATCAGGTTTTGGATTCATATACGTCAACTCTTGAAGAACTTGGCGTGTATCCAGAATGTTGTCTATATATTGAAGTTTTCTGTTATGATATGCTTCCAGAGAATTCAATGGAGGCGCTTTTGTCATTCAATTTATCAAAAAATGGTTTTGCAAAACTGTTATTAAATGATCTTGATGGTAATAGCTTTTTACCTATTGATAATGATAATCAGATTTTCATTAAACAGGCTTGGTCAATGCTCCAAGTATTAGCCACAGATAGTTTCTTTACTAACAATTCTTCGTCAGTTGAAAGCATTTATTCCACAATTAAGAAGACCATGTCTCCATATATTATTGCTTACATTTTGGAGTCATGTCTAAACCAAACACATGACAAATCTAAAGAGATGCACTCCACCGAATTAGAATGTTTGCTCATCAATCTATTGTTGAAGAATGAACTACCTACTTTTTGTATGAAGACCATTGTACATTTTCTTTGCATTATGAAACTTCAAGATTATTCATTATTAAGAATTGCTGAACTATTTCCTTTTATTATTGAGCAGTGTTTGAGCAGGAAAAGTTGTAAGCTATATAATTATTTCTTGATATTTATTAGCCATTTAATATTAATTAATCCACAAAAGATATCTGTTATCGCATATCAAAACGTGGGGTCTTTGTACCTGCTTTTTGAAAAGTGTCCATTGAAGTATTTGTCTCAAGTTATTACAACACTTAATAATTTGACTCCAAAGTTTGAGATTTATGAAGTTTTTTATTCTCATAAAGATATTTATTTCTTTGAGAATATTAGAGGTGATCATTATTTTTTATTAATGTCAAAGCTTATTGATGAAACAGTTGATCCAGTTCCATTTATGGAGCTTTGCATAAATGAATTGAGGAAAAAACACCAAAAGAGACTAAATGGCCCATTATTATTCATCAAATACTCAATTGAAAAATATCCATCATTAATTCATTATGCATTATCAGCAGTTTTTATGATAATCCCATCAATATTTGAGGATTATAACGAATCATTCTTTCATTTTTCCATCGAATTGTTAATTTCTATTTACAAATCATTCAATGAATACAAGAAAACAATTGTTGATTTTTTGAATCAGTACTTACTAAAGCCAATTGAATATGATGAGAATTTGCATTCAAACCAAAAGAGTTCATCAGGGTTATCTGGGCTAAAAAATCTTGGAGCAACATGTTATATTAACTCAATAATACAACAATTGGTTTCTTGTGATGAGTTTTATGCAAGTATTATTGGAATTACTCAAGGGGAAAACTGGGTGCTTGAATTGAGAGATATTATCTTACGCATTAGAATATCAAGAGTTCCTGTTATTGATACATCAAGTTTGTGTTCAATTCTTCCTTTTAATAATGAAACGAAGATTAATGTCAAAGAGCAACAGGACGCAAATGAGTTTTTACAGTTTATTATAGATAATATGTCTCAAGCGATCAAAAATTTGTATCAATGTACTATTATTAACAAAATTACCGGAATCGATGAGTATTTAGACACCGAAGGTTTGGATTTGATGTATTCCATATGCACACCTGTTAAAGGGTTTCACAATTTATATGATAGTTTGAGCTCAATTTTTAGCGAAGAGAGCCTAATCGGGAATAATATGTATTTTTCATCTACCTTAGATAGGAAAATTAATGCCAAGAGAAAACCTTTTATTAGATCTCTTGGAGATTTTGTGATTTTTCAGTTGAATCGTTTTGAGTATGACACCAATACATGGACAAAGAAAAAAATTGATGATTATTTTGAGTTTCCTTATGATTTAGATTTAACACCTTTCATGGAAAAGTCTGGAGCACTGGAGTTTTTTTCTTTTGTTGGTTCAGTAGTGCATATCGGATCAGCCGAAGGAGGTCATTATTTTTCGATAATTCGAGTGAAAGATAATTGGTACCTATTCAATGATGAAACAATAGAAGAAATTGATTATGATTCTATCAATACATATATGTTCGGTGATAGTGAATCTCTTCAATTTTCTCAAAATGAAGAGACATCAAATCCAAGTGCTTACTTGTTGTTTTATAAAAGATGCAATCCAATATTTAATGGGGCATCAATAATTGAATCCCAGAAAAATATCAATTTATTAACATTAGATTCGATTTCGAAAGAGAATTCAGCATATTTCACTAACCAGACCTTAGTATCATCTTCATTTTTTGCCATTTCAATGACAATTGAAGATATTTCTTTCTTTATGAATTACCTTATTAATGTATTTGTTCACACAAATTTTGTTAATGACATTACTAGAGTCGAACAAAGATTTTTGTATTTATTTGAGAAAGATAGCAATGCTGAAATATGTGGGAAGACCATTTCTTTGAACTCTGATAGTATTGTTACCACTCTTCTGAAAGGCAACATTCCGGAAATGAATAGGTTTTTAGTCAGAATTATTCAGAAATCTATTTCATCATGCAATACTGATTCAATTCTTCCATTTTTTGATTATTTAATACATTCATTAAAAGGATCTTCAGCTTTTTGGAAAAATATTCCTAACATAGGCCTCCTAATTTACTCATTTGTATCACAAAATCCCCTCAATGCTTCAATTGGCCAAGATCAAAAGTATTGTGACCAGATTGTTTCTTACATTCAAGAGATTTATCAAACAAAATCTCAAGCCCTTATCCAAAATATTGATTTATCTATTATGTTTGAAGTTCTTCAATTAATCGGATATTCATCAATTGACTCATTGATACCCCTCGGCTATTTACTAATCCAATCATCAAATCATGGAAAATCATTTATGCAATGGTGTTTTTCGGTTGATATTCATATGTTTTTAGATGAATTATCAAAACGAATCAAAGAAATGCGCATGCCTAATAGAGATGTGTTTTTAATTAATGGAATACTGTCTTCCTCAAATGAAGAACATATTCATACAATAATTAACTTTGCTCAGGAAAAATTGTCATTAACAGATGATCATATTGTTTCACTATTACAAGAAAAGATTAGAAATGGTGATTTTATGTTGTCAAAGAAGATGATTTTCTATCCTGATGTCATATTATTTAGATATCTATTATCTCATGATCCGATTTGTAAGAATTCCGAAAAAATAGTATATTCTCTTTTCTCCTCTCGCTATGAAGGGAGAATGCCATTTTCATCAGAGTCATATTTTTCCAAATCCAACCACAACTATTCTTTTTATTCTTATTATTCACCAAGACATGATTTTCCAAATACTACCACGCCTCTATCAGAAGATGATCAAGATATGTTTCAATCATTTAGTAATCGTATTGTTCAGTTTATTTCCAGAATTCCCGTCGAACAATGCATAAATGAACCAACAAGGTTTTCATCAATATTTAGGGTATTAATTTGGCTTAATCATTATTCGCTTTATAATGAAAATGCATTATCAAATATCATTGAGTTTGTTAATCGCTTGGATCAAATATCTCAATGTGCCAATAGTTGTTTAATAGATCTTTTATATCTTTTAGATAATCATCATCAATCTAACACTTCCAATTTTGTTAATAATAAGTTTGATATAGTTTTTAATTTGGTATTCAGACCACAACTATCTGGCCATATAGCTTATGACATTGATAAAACTTTATTATTTTTGCAGTTATTCCATGAAGACTTATTGATTAACCAAACCCATTTTCAGAAGTTATTCAATTCCGAGAAATTTAAGAGTTTAACAGGCTTGATGATAAGCCATAAAGATGATGCACATATGAATGCTTTTATAAGGGTCACAAAGGACCTATTTATTGAAAAATCAATGATTTCAATATATATTTTAGAAAAATTAAGGGAGTTATTATATACTGAGGGCGAATTTTCATTATCTGTTGGTTATTTATCTTCCATTATTTCAAATCATTTAACTGACGATGATTATATAAAGATAGTGTCCAAATTGCTCGAAAATATTGAAATATGTCATCAAATCCAGGACTACGAACATCAAACGGATATTGATAGGACAGCTGAACTGCTTTCATCAGTAATAATTGATTGTAATCATTTGCACACATCCCCCCCACAAGAATACTTTATTACACGAATTCCGGTTTTTATTGATTATTTAACTAACAGAGGTGACATTTGCATCAGAAATGGTGTTAGATCAGTCCTAATATATTTCTCACACATTTATGAAGATTTAGGGTTGTCCCTCATGAATTATATTGCTGAGAATGATTACCATGATGAATCATTTTGGATTACACACTCAATATTTTGTGAAATATTAAGCGAGCTAGAGGAATCCCAGCTTAAAAGCGAATACATTATGTGCCAATTTCCCAAAATGCTTGACAATTTGGAGAATCAATGCATATCAGATCTTGATGATTCATTTGCTTTTATGGCCCAGATCATACATAAAGAAGGATTCGAACAACATGAGTTATGGGCTTCTGTTCTATTTACCCAGATAATGGAGTGGTCAGTATTTAGACAAGGAACAAAAGAGTTCCTCATATCTGTAATGAAGCACATTGACGAAGAAACACTATTTACTCAATGTTTAGACATAATAAATGCACTTGAAGAGGAAATAGACTCAATTACCTTTAACAAACTCTCAAACAGGCTCGAAATATACTTCATAGCGCGTCCAGATATCAAAGAAAAAGTCAAGATTCCAGAGAAAATCCTCAAACAAGTCTTAAGGTGTTTTGATGGCGGATTCTAGAATAAACTCCTATCGTTTTTGGTTGGACCATTTTTGCAAATGCCTTTTCATCAATTTGTCGAAGTAGGAAGAGTTGTTGTTGTTAACCAGGGACCATTTTCTAATCAACTTGCTGTTATTGTTGATATTGTTAACGATAAACGAGTTATTATTGACTTTGTTGATCATAATTCACCTCGCCAGCCCATTCCTGTTTTTCGCCTTAAACTCACCGATTTTCAAGTTAAAATCGGAAGAAATGCAGAAATTTCTGCAGTAAGAGAGGCAATTACAGCTGAAGGGATTAAAAGCAAGTTTTTTGAGACTAATTGGGGAAAGAGAATTCTCCAAGGAGAGTCATCATCAAACCTTAATGATTTCCAGAGATATAAACATGTGCAACTTGTTAACAAAAGAGAAAAATTAATTGCTGAACATTTAGCAAGGCATTAAATATTAGATGTGAATATTATTATTTCCTGAGTCCGTACAGCCTTCCAATTAAATCTTCCAATGTTGTTGGAAGAAATTGGATGTATTTTTCGGGCCTGTTTGCAAACTGAGAGTCTTTGAACCGAACCCAAAATGGGTGATATATGGATGATACTTTCCTTTTTGCTTCATTGGCAATAGGCGACATGAGTTTTTGATTTTTGAGGTAATAATGCGAGTGTTTTTGTGTAAGCTCGTTAATTCTATCATGGAATTGCTTGAATTTCTCCTTGATGATTGTTTTTTGCTTTGATGTCAGAGGAGAACCGGATTTATACTCGCCGAAATTGGGATCAGGATTTAGAGAAATGAAGACATTATTCCATGTAAGTTTGATATACTCATCTTGTGATTTTTGTATAACTGTTTCAAGTTTGTTCCTTTGCTCCACAGAAATCTTTGATATATAGTCACAATTCTGAATTGTAGTGTATATATAATGAGCATTATTCATTAAATAAAGATTTCCTAATGCTTTGTCATTATATCTCTGAGATTTTTCAATGATATTCTGAGTTAATTTATCTATAACAGCCGGAATAAATGTGTGAAGTTCATATTGACTAACTAATAAAACACTTTTTTCATATTGTGTCAAACTAATTAAGAAATGAAGAACATTTGAAGTGATAGCAGAAACAGTACCATTAGGAGTATTTGCCGATGGATCATGGTGCTCTATACAAGAGATAAATTGCCCAAAAATCTTAATAATGGTATCTTTGAATTCAGAGGCCAACAGTGAGATTTCTTGTATGTACTCTATTTGATCTTTAGCAATTCGATCCATAAAATCAGACAGCGTACCCAACAGATCTAAATCTAAAAGTATATCAGTATGAGATTGGATCGGCTGCTTCAGTGCTCTGATGGTTTTTTCAATATCCAAAAATACAGGTCGAATTATCCTCTCAAAAATGGGCATATAAGAATCCCCAAAAATATATTTTGAGAACACAATCTCTCTGGCAAAGTGATATCGGAAACAAAATATAAGCAAGTGAATAGGATGCGAGCATTTTTGATATCTTGGTAAGTCAATAATATTGAATGGGCCAGGGGAAAGAATCCTTACTCTGGAAGAAGCCATGAAAGGTTGTAAACTGGTATTAAGCATGTTCAGCCTTGTTTGAATATACTTTTCTTTGTGTTCTTCTTTACCAATTACCCTGAATATTTCGGATATTGATTTAATTCGGTTAAGGATGAACATATCTGTCGGATAAAATGAATCTTTGAGATAGTTCTCACCATTAATTGTAGGAACATTCTTTTCAACAACAAATATCTCATGTGGAATAGCAGTTGTAGCATGGTCAACTAATTCGGAAAAGTAATTCATCATTTTCGAGACACCAATAACTAATTGAAGTTTCAGCCTCTCAGATGAGTTCTGGGCATCATTAAACTTATAAGAAGCCAATTTTTGGCGAGTTGATATGATTTGATTCATTGATTCAATATATTCATCGAAATTTTGATCAATGCTTGAATCGATGGTTCCAGAAATCCTTGATTCAGTGTTTAATGAATAATAGAGATCACTCAAATATCCTTTAAGTTCATTAATATTCTTAACAATTTGTTGTTGTTCCCCTGTTTTCTTAACTAATGCACTTAATTTATCATTTTGGGGTTCAAAACTTTGTCCAAATCTATTAATTGTGTTTTCAATCGAATTTAACTGATCTATAAGCCTCTTTTGAAGATCTGATACTTTCGAAAGTTGATCAGACAAATCATTTCCAGGTTTTTGCCTGTTTTCCATTTTTCAAATTTAAAAACCGCAATATTTCAGAAGTTTATTAATCGGGGGTCGATAATAATAGGGCCGCACCCCTAAGGATCCAGAAAGTCGGGTTTTCTTTAACAGGCAGGTGCACACCAACAACAAAGTTAGTGCTAAGCCCTGTTGAAGATAAGACACCTGCTCTTATTTGTGTTCGATAAATTGGACATACAAAATCATTTTCAGGCATTTCATAATTAGGTTGTGGAACAAGTTGAATTACAGGGGCTGGTGAATAGCTTGTTCCAACTTGGGGATCTGTGAGTATCATTTGCTCTTTATCCCAATCAGCTCCATCGAAGAATAGACCAGAGATAAATACACCATCTTCGGGCTGTGCTTTAATTGTATATGCTGGCTGCTGTACAATAACTGTTTTGAATCTTAATGAGTTAACAGGCACTTTGTGTTTTCTAGAATAGCTTTGAAGAACCCCTGTCATAAATGATTGAGGGAAGAAGAATCCACCTATCCAGAAAACTATTGGTTCGCCTTTTGTAGCCCATGTTTTTATGAAATCAACACGCTTAACAAGATCTGCTATCCAAGAAACCAAAGGTTTCATTGATGGGTATGAATTGGATTTCCAATACTCAGGGACTCTACCAACTGTGAATGAGGAGTACATTTCTGATAAAGTATCATTCATTACTACAAGACCTTTCACTGCGTTAAGCATATTTGTTAGAGAATCCTTAACAATTGTTAGAAGCTTATTATATCGAATAATTTCTTGTCTAAGAACAACATGAAGAGAGGTTTCTATGGAGGGCTCATTATAAACAAGTAAACCAGGTACTTCATTAAGTATTTTTTCAGCAATTGTGACAACTGTATTATCTGTTTTGTTTCCACTTGCACCTCCTTTGACTCTAGGTTGAACATCTTGTAAAGCAGACAAGAACTCCGAGCTTTGTTGTGTTTGTGCTGACATCTGGGCATTCAAATGTAAACCAAATACATCAGGTGGATCATCTTGTGGATATGTCAATATATGTTGAAGGGTTGCTTGATATCCTGGCTGTGATGGGAGCTTAAACAGTTTATGATTGTCAAACGAGAAGTCATTTGACAATAAATTAGGGCTAATAATATTTGTCAAGTGTGATAATAAACATCTTCTATCCCATTCATCAGTAACTCTTCCACCAAATGCTATTTGGCCAACAAGCTGAACTAATGCTTTCCATTGTATATCATTTCCATTCATTAAGGAGCGCATCATCAATGTGGATATTCTAAAGTCCGAATCACTCCATTCATATATAATGTTCCATCCAAGAGGACCAAATTTCTTCCTTTCTTGTATTAGCGATGCGAAATAAGCTAGAGCAAGAACAAATCTTTGTGACGAAGCACTAGAATCAAATGAATAAGGACTGATAACATTTGTAATTAATCGAGAGATGTTAAGTGCTAAGCCTCTTGGTGGCTCTGATGTGACTTTTACAGATTCTTGCAGAACAGAAAATGGGAATTCAGGTGTGGGCATTGATGATAAGAACAATCGGAAATTTTGATGAACATCTTTAGGCTTATTCCTTATCTCACGAAGTATGTCACTCAATGTAGGTAGCCATGATGCGTATAAATGACAATTTTGTAAGAAAACCCAAGCTCCTGTTATCTTTGCGTTTTTGATAAGTTCAACAGCAATAGGTCCTTGACCCTGACCCAATGATAGTGGCATAAGTTTAGATTCATTTTTCTCAGAGAAGTTCCGAAGAGCTGGTAAAGGATCTGCTCCTTGAGAGAGAACAAAAACTAAAGGAATAGATGGTTTGGTATCAACATAGGCTGATGGAATGCTTAAATCAGGAGGAGATGCAAACTTGCTTCCATATATTTTGACTATAAATTCTGTGATTGCAAGGAGTGTTTTCCTTGGGGCAGTTATAGAAATTAATAGAAGTCTTTGAAAAGATGATAGAATTCCATATTTTTTCGGTAAATCAAGACTCCTCTCACTTACAAAGAAGTTCTCATAATCCCTAAAACTGGAAGAAATATCGTCTGAAAGTCCTTCAAATGGTTTATAAGAATTACTCATCGATACAATTTTTCTCCATGTTAGAATATTAATTGAACCATGAGGCGGAGTTACTGAATCCTCATCAGGTAATGATGTCGGTCCTCTAACAAACAAATCCCATTCATCTGAGTCAATTCTATTCTCGCCTCTAAGAATAGAGCTCACTAACAAAAAGGAATAAAATATCTGGTGTCTGGAAAAAAGACCCCTTGAAACACTACAATATGTGCGATATGTGATTAAGTCAACAAGATCAGACAATCTTTTTTCTGTACTTTCAGTATTATGTGGGACTAATATACAATTAATAAACAAATTTTTGAAAAATTCAAGAGAATACTGATACATTGGATCAACACTAGATAAATTGGGTAATGTGAAGAATAGAATTGAACCTCTTTGAGCAACACCTCTGTAAATTTCACAAAGTTCAGCATTTTGTTTTTCTGTTACCTCACATTCTTCTAAGCGAGTAGAAACTTGCTTTGCTGTTGACTTTGCACTCTGAAGAGCAATAATTAATTCTTCATTATCAAGGATATTCCCTTCAGACTTGAATAACAAATTAAGAATCTTTTTCATTTGTTGATCAAGCAATTTCTTGTTTTGGGCAATCTCGACAACAAGCTTGGCTCTGGCAGCTTCTACTTCTGGTTTTTCTAATTTTACTACATCTGTTAAGAGCTGTTCAACCAAACCCTCAGGGGTGACAGCAAAGTTAATGACAGACAATTGAATAAAAACATCAGGTAAGAAAACAGGGTTCCAGTGTTTTGTTACAAGTATTAATTTGAAGTTGGGATCATAATCAATTTCTCTTCCATCTATCATTATTTTGAGATTTCCGGACGGGCCTTTCCTAATTTGAGGATTCAAAACAGACTTCAACGAAGGATCAATGGTTTCACCAATTCCTTCCACAATGACAGGTGTACCCATTTTAATAGCGTTTTCTATTGTGATAGCAATTTTTGGTTCCCCTGGTCGAATGATTTGTAATCCATTATCTTCATTAATCTTACAGAACCATCTAAATCCTTGTTCTTGAGGATCAATTAACAATGGCCATCTACTACTTTGTGTAACTAAAACCCCGTTTTCAGTTGAAAGGGAATCAGAAGGAAGCCCAGCAATCCTCCAATCGCGTATTTGCATCGGATCACCAGCTGCAGCTTCAAGATTAAACGTCAATGTGAAAGGAATTTCGACACTCTTAACTATTTTCCTAAGATCCTCGAGAAGATTTATACGATATAGTGGTGGAAAAGGACCAATATATGATAGTGATAATGCTATTAAGAAAGTGTCTCCCACAATATTTGCAGCTAGGCTTGTAAGTACTTCTAAAGATTGAGACCATCTAGAGTGCTCATCATTCAGAGCCGTTGTTAGTTTAGAAGCATTTTCTAATCTAATTTGTGTACGATTAATCTTTCCTTTTAGAATTTCTTGTTCTTCCAGAGATTTTTGTAACTTTTGCTGTAGCTCATTATAGCTTTTTTCGAGTGTACTAAGCTCTTGTACTTTTGATGCCAGCTTTGAAGTGGCTTCATCTAATGAAGCTTGTGCTTCTGCGCATTTTCTTTCCAGAGGTTCGATTTCTTTCCTTACTCTTATATATTGATCTATTGATATCACCCATCTACACAAACATGAGGCCGCCTCAGATTGTTCAGCAACCTTTTCTTCAGTGAATTCTGGATCTTGCAAAAATGGTTGTATCTTCTTTAAATCATTATCACTAATATTTTGATTGTGCAATTCAGATAATATTGTCATGTTATTAGGTTTTGCTAAAAATGTCTGAGCTCCTTTCCAATCTGTGGGGAAACCTGTCAAAGCACATACAGCACTCAAAACCAATTTAACTCTTGGAGGAGGACTCTTGTAAGTTTTTACAGCAGAAAGTTCACCTTTTTTAGATTTTAGAATTTCGACAGTATCCATAGCTTTTTTAAGAACAGGTAAGATAGCATCTCTTTCAGCTTTAGCTTTGGCTGCAAAAACACCAGCAATATCAGCCATCTTTTGAACGGCTATCTTCTCTTCTTCAACAATTGATTTCGTTTCTTCCAATATCTTTTTATCTCTCTCCAAATTCTCCAATAATTGCTGACCAATTACAGCTTTTTCTTGGAGCTGAGGTTTAAGAGCAACCAACTCTTGTTCCATTGTGACTACCACCGAATTAGTTTCTTCTAATTTCATTAAACCACGCTGTAAAAGAGACTGCTCTTCTTCAAATTTGTGATGCCTTTTTGCTAAGAGCTTTCCAAATGCATTAATAAACTCAATATATGCAGCGGGAGTAACAAAATATAGTCTTTTGATTTCACTCATCATTTGATTCGAAGCATTTGTAATTGCCATATGTGATAAGGTGGCAGCTTGTGCAATTTTACCATGAATATTATCAACTGTTGGTATTCCAGAAAAATCAATATCCCTCAATTGACAAAGAGCAACATCAGTCAACGCATCATCAGTCCAGGTATCAAACCAATCAATAGTACAACAATTAACCAAAGATGGGAACATTTGACAGCGAGTTCGGAATTTGGATCCAATTGGGGATAATGCTAGAATAATATGAAGATGTGATCTAACCCTTTCAATAAATGTGGATAATATAACATCTCGAGCAAATGATAAGGATAATTTCTTAATAACAGGTGTCATTTCAGTCACAATCTTCTCCATTTCATCAGAATCAAATAAATTAGGCACTTCTCCATTGTTTAAAATACAATTAATATCTTCTAAAAATGATTCATTAATTATATGTTCATCGGAAACTAGAAAACAAATAGATTTTCCTTCAATTCCACATTTGATATATAGGTCTTTTAGATCTTCTCTAAATTCAGTTCGAGAGTATCGATTTGTCAATCTTGGTTCAAAGAACCCATACTCGGCAATAGCAGCGGCAGCTCTAGCAGTTGTTCTTTTTCCAGTTCCTCCAACTCCGACAAGCATCATATTTCCACTAGGATGACGTAATACGCGAAGAAGCCTACAAACATGTTTGATAGCATCATCAAAGAAAACCAGATGCTTTGAGGGCCACCTTTCTTCGAAAAATTGTGTTAATTTATCTCTTAGCCTCTTAAAGTTGAGAGATGGACGATAAACGCCATCATGAGATTGAAAGTCTGTGAATATTTGGGGATTCTGATTGTCTTCCTCAATCTTAAATGATTTCTTTTTAATTGTTGTCAATAATTCTTGGAATGTATTACGATCACTCGTATCAACTAAACGATCACCATATATCCTCTGGTTCTCATGTTCCCATAGGTTAACAAGCAATTCAGGTGAATATATCACTTCAGTTTTTGCAGATTTAATTCCAATAAACACATGAGAGAGATCTCTCAAATTGAAAGTATAATGTGATCTTGAAGGAGTAGGCAAAAAATCAGAACAAACTCTCTCAAAAACGGCAACAGAGGCATCAACAATACTCGGTAGCAGAGTTTTCACAGTATCGTGGAATTTATTCTTAGAGAAGAATAATGCAAGAATTGATGAGAATATAGTTTTCAATGAATGTGATGATGGTTCAGGAATAGAAAGCTGTGAAAAAGCTCCTTCAAATCTGGGACTTAATTTGGCCCTGCCGCCTCCTGCAGGCTGACCTGCAGCAATTATTGTCATATTTTTAACTTCGATCCATGTTAATTCTTTTCGATTGAAAAACCCTCCATATCCAAGATATTGACGTAGTAATTCGAGTGGCGGTTGTGAACCATAAGTATCTGGCTTCGGCATGATAATATCATCTACAAGAAATACAGCGCTTTTTCCTTCCGGGGGCCCGAGTAGAGTTTTTCTTTTGGATTCCATTTTTGTTTCAATAGTTTCTTGAATTTGCTGAGCTGATGTTTGGGCACTCAAAGTCAAAGAAAACGAAAAAACCTGGTTTTCTATTGATCTCAAAGTATTGAGAGCTATTGTACTCTTTCCAGATCCACTAGGTCCTGTTAACATAACATGGAGCTTATTCTCAATACACATATTTATCATATTTGAATAGCAAACAGTGTCAGGAGTGGATACAAACTGTTCTGTAGGTGGCTGAGCATCAGAATATTTAGACCACGGAGTGAAAGTAATGCAATCATTTTCAAGAAGGTAGTCAAAAATGGTATATTTACCAGGATAATGATACTTATTAGTTAAGCAATCCCTTAGGAAACCATCAAAATCATTTCTTTGTCTATTTTGAAGATAACCCCCAAAGGCCCAGGCAAATGTCCATATGCATACAGATTTAATACGTTTTTCGTACATATCAGGTAAATCTCGATCTAAAACTTCTTTATTCTTAGTAATCATCGACTCAAGAAATCTACTAAATGTGCGGAAACCACTATTAAGAGTTAAAGCAAAACCAGCTTGGGAATTCTGGGATAGTACATTGGATAAAAACTCATGGACAATATTCTTACCGTTTTCATTGAGCTGTGATGTTATGAACCAAGAATAACATAATGCATCCCACGTGATTTCAGATGGATCATAATAGACCATACCGCACCTTGATACAGTTGCAGGAGAAGCCTGAGATAAATCACCAACTTCAAAAAGTAAATGCATTTCATCACTCATTTTGAGTCTTTGAGAATTGGCCAAAGATAGCATCTTATTGTCATCTAAAACAGTATTCATATTCTCAATCCATAGAGCATCAACCGGCCCATCAAAAATAATCCATTGTTGTTGTTTGGTCTCGTTTGACAGAGATTCTCTAAACATTTTGGCCACAATACCATCAAACCATTCTCCTGTGCTTTCATTGAATGATCCATATAGTTTAGAAAGTTCAATGCTTTTTGGGTTAAGAAATCTCATATTAGCATTAAGGGCAGAGCCTAAAGTCGTTAACGATACCGATTTTCCTCCTCCGCTTGGACCAATTAGCATAACACCATGACGTATTCTCATTGTTTCATGAAGCTGTACGGTTCTCACAATTAAAGAGTCAATCATTGATAATCCTTTTTCAAGAAAAACAGTCTTGAGTTTTGAAATTAGGACTGGGTCTAAAATTGTATCAAACAATACATCTTGGAAAAGGTCACTAACCAATGATTGAAACAGAGTCTTATCGTTGCCAAGAAGTTTAGGAATATTGGAGTTATTAATTGCTTGAATAAGAATTTCATCTTCGGGATTATCAGGCATTTGTCTTTTAACCAATCCTGCCATTGATAATACAGATTTAAGTGCTCTCATACCAAAATCATAATGGTTTTGAGGACTCAACATTTCACTACTAAGCTTATATAACTGAGTAATTTTTTCAGCTAATATGCGTGCATTTTCAAAACCTTGACCATACAGGAAAATTTCTGCAATTAAAGCATAATCAGGAACAGTCATTGCAATGGGTCTAAATAGTGCCTTAAGATTATCAGGGAGCTCTGTTCTGCCAGCATACCCAGGATTCATTGTGATAAATACTCCACACCTTGGGTTCAAAGAAATATTTTTCCCACAAAACACAAAAGTTTGGGCATCGATATTCAATGCATCCTGAATTGTACGAACTTGTTCTGCGATTACTGATAGAACCCCCGGATCAATCCTATTGAACTCATCAAAGCAACTCCATGCACCAGTCATTGACAAACCAGAGAAGAAGCTCTGCATTTGATTTGCAGTGACAGCCTCTGAACAATTGAAAACAACACATAAATTGGCAATTGCTTTCGCAAGATCTTTGACAGTTTCAGTCTTTCCTGTTCCTGCTGGACCAGCAGGAGAACCTCCAAGATGATGTTTGAGGGCTGTTGTGAGGGTTAAATAGCACCTTTCGGTCAGAGGAGTTATAATCAAACGGCTCGTTGCTCCTAAATACTCATAACCATATTCAATACTCGCATCGTGTTGCCTAATAACTAATTTATTGTCTTCAAAGTAATATCGAAGCCTTTTTGTCCATTCGAAATCAGAATGATCATAAATCTTGCCTTTTATCAGCTCTTGGACGATATCTCTTGAATGAACCTCAAGGGTAATCAAGGCAACAAGAATCTCACGGTATACAGGATTTAAATCAGTTCTAACCATTGAAGCCAATTCTTTTAGTCGTTCTTCATAGAATGCTAAAGCAAGATCTAGTTTTCCATTGATATTCTCGTTAACTAATTGTGTAAAATAGCATTGTGTTATTGAAAGTATTGTTTGTCCAGGAAACTGGGAAGTCCATTCTTTAAAAGATGAGCTTTCGTAAGCAGCAAAAGCTTCAGCAGACACGAGTTGCAATGCTCTCCTCATTTGTTGTTCGAGTGTTTTCAACCATCCTTCAACAGGCCCTCGTACAGCCACAGTTTGTATTGCTACTTTTTCGGTTTCCTTACTAATAATCCCATCTATTGAGTGTCCATTATCTACAATACTAAGCCCATAGATATTTTCGAATATCTTATTTAAGTGTTTCTGAATACCAACAGGGTTTTTACCCAAAGATAATATCTCAATCAGGTCATCATTTGATAGGAAGAAGAATCTCGGAAACTCTGTTCGCTTATTCATTAAGAACGCTTCAATTGCTCTCTGAATGATTTCCAAATTCTTATCCCATCCCATTAACATTTTAATGGGTTCATCTCCCTGAGCAGCAATCGCATAAACTCTTGGTTTGTCACGAACATTAAGAACCCATATCTTGAACTCTTTCTCAACCTCATGGAATATCTTATAATCATTAGATAGTTGTCTTTGAATATCAGAGTCTTTAAATATATTTTTCAAATACAGCCATTGTTTTTGAACACTTGATACATACTCAATAATCTTACCAACTTTATTGAGAACAGCTATTGTTTTATCAACACGAAGCTTAATCGGTCCAACATATCTTGAGCCTCTTATAGTAGAACACTTCACAAGTGAGTCATCAAGGACTTCTGTGATCTCAGATAGACCTCCGAGTGTAAGAACATTGCTATCAGTTAATGATATAATTTCAAATTTTACAGTAGACCATTCGATCAGAATATCTTCAATCATACTTAACAAAGTTTTTTCATTTTCAGCCTCAACAGAAATCTGAGAAAATTCATCAGAAAAGCGTGTGGCACCACAGTCAACAAGAGTTTGTATTGGTAATTCTCCTGTTTGAAGCCCTTTCATTGATAAAATTTTTTCAATTCTTTCCCAGTGTCTTTCTTCAAGTGCACTTGATCTAAGGGTAGAAATAACAGGAGCTAATTGGAAGAAATCAGTCACTGATTGTTTTAGTTCAGCAGCAAGTTTTGAAGCAGGAAAAGTACGAGACAAAAAGTCAGACGTTTGCTTTGTTTTTTCTATAGAATCCTGAAACTCTACAGCATTAATCGTCTTCAGGAGGCTTTCCAAAAATATAGATTTTGATTCATACCATGAACTAGCAGTGGTATATAATGTTTTCTTATTCTTAAGATCAGTGAGAAAAATGGAAAGACCATCGATTTCGGTCGGTTTTTGACCAATTAGTATTTGAATTGCTTGATACCTATCCAAATCTTTCTGGAATTTCATTCCAATGGAATAAATACCATCTATTGATTTCAAAGAAGACGAAACATCATCTGTGAGCAGATTAAGAGTGGTTTGCTGCTTAACAATATCTTGTGAAAGCATACCAATTTCTTTCTTAATCATATCCGACCATTTACGAATCATTTGATCTTTGGATTCAGATAATTTCAGATAAATCGATTCGAATGCTGAATATTTTGGAGCCAAACCTCTTGTCATTGTTTCAAGCTCTGGAGATATAGGAAAAGACTCATTCCCTAGCAAAGAAAACAAATCTAAAATTGAATGATATTCTTTCCGATACTTTGGTATATTTGATTGCAACTGGAGGAATGTTTCGAATTGGTCACCGAATTGAAAAACTGTTGTCACATCCTTGTTCAGTTTATCAGAAAAAGTAGTTAATATCTCATCCAAAGATCGTGCTTTTTTCAAACATAAATTGGGAATAAAAACACGAAGAGAATTGATTGAATTCCTTGGAGCTGGCATGATTGATTCTTTCATTTTTTCTAAATCAATTTGGAACAGCCTATGCTCTAACTGTGCAGGCATCGAGTCCACTGTTTCAATTTGGGATTTAAGATCATTAATCATCTCAGAAAAGAAAGATGAAGAATCATCGGAAAAGTCCATTTTGAGTTCTTTGCTCTGTTTTAAAATTGACAGATATGGCTGAAGCGTTTCAGTAATGGTTTTCATTTCATCAAAGGTTTTTTGTATGTTGGGAATAAGTTCAGACATCGTATTCCGATAGTTCTCATCCATGGATAAAACATCGCTAAACTTTTGTGCGAGTTCAACCTCTCTATATTTATCAAGTTTTTGGAGACTGGCTTGTGTATAGATCCCGAAGTCAGGACTGTATAAAAACCGTTCAAAGTTTGAGGTAGCTCTGGATAATTCTTCCCAAACTCTACCCATTTTGGAACTAAAGTTTTCAAAAGAAGGCTCAAATCGGTCGACAATAAAATCAATTGATAAGCACCTTTGGGGAGGAGTAGAATTGAAAAAATCAACAAACTGTCTTGCTGACTTATTGACACACTCTAATAATGCTTGCATCAAAGAGTAGTCACATGTCCTAATGAATTTGGTTATTCTTTTGCAACATGAACGAACAGTAGCAAGTCTGGTAAAGTGTTGGGAATCGCCATCAATCGCATGCTCCTCCCTTTTGTTACCCCTTTTCAGTCTTTGGTTCTTTCTGGCTTTGTTTTGCTTAGAAAACTGTCCCATAAATTGCTCAAGAGAATTAGAAGCTTCAGATTGGCTTCCAATATCTCTTGATGCCGAATGTGCCAAGTCACATGCAGTAACCAAGTGGTTTCTAGCTCTACTTTGTATTTCTTTCATAGTGTCTGTTAATATTCTCAAATGAATAGATTGTTTTTCAATGAATTCTGATAAAGAAATAGCTTTAAAAAACTTAAGATCTACAATCGGAACGGCCTCCAATTCTATTGATATTTTCCTAATGTCATCAGCAATAATACGAAAATATGGAGATGCCAGGAGATACTTCTTTTCTACTATTTCGGAATACTCTGATTGCTTTCGAGAAATTGCAGAATACTTTAAAAATCTAAAGGCATATAGACTGAGGAAATTGTGGAAAAATGGAACATTCCCAACAGATCTAAAAAGAGTTACTTCCCTTAACCATTGTTCAATATGCATGAAGTGTCCAATCCCATTGACAAAATGGGTAATCCCATCTATCGACAATGTGAAATAATGATTTGAATTGACAAATGATGATGAAATCGGGATTAAACAATACATATTCGGAGTTGGAGTATTTGCATAATCCAAATACAAAAACTCGTTTTTCACGTCAAGACAATGAAGTTGCCAAATATACCAATAGGGTAACTCCATATCATTCCATTCACAATCTAAAATGGCAGGTGTATAAAATTTATGCTTTTTCCAATCAGAAAACTCACATGTTGTGTTCTGCGTCCATGGTGGTGGAATAAATGAACGATCCCTAGATGTAGCAGGGATTCTTTCACTCCCAAACATTGAAGACCTAGCGGTTGGAATTCGGTTTAGACGTGGATTTCTTTCTGTTCTCGCTGATTGAACTGGTTCAGGAACTTCAATTCGATTTGTAAGATTCAAAGGCGGTACAATCGGTCTCTTAGTACCTCTACTCATAATTGGAGCTATTTGTTGCTTTTTTGGAAATACATATAATCTATTTTGTAATGATTCTCTATCACTCATATAAAACCGTTATGAAATTAGAGTTTATGATACTGTTACTCTCCTCAGCTTATCGAAGAACTTTTCATATGATGGTTCATCTGTTCCCAAGCTTTCTCCTTTAGAAAAAGAAGAGAATGGGGTACTTGATGGGTTACACCTTGTGAGAAGGTACCTAGATAGAGAAGAATCTTGATCACAAGTAACGAATCCTGGAGTAGGGAAGCGCTCTGACACTAACTGATTTGCATAGTTCATTGGTTCATTAAGGAGAGTTTTTAAGTTCTGATAGTCTTCTTGCTCTTGATAATTCTGATCTCTCCATGAAGCAATTGTAGATCCGTGCCAAATGAGAACTCTGAAGTATGTATCGAGAACCAATATAGATTGTTCATTAAGGGATGAGGTATCAAGCAATACTGGAGTTGAAGGCGCGCCAATAGTATATTTAATAAGAGTTGGCTGAATCATAAGGAGCGAATTAGTTATATCTTCGGAGATTAATGAATACCTAAGGGCAGTTGTTTGGTCAGGAGATGAGTTAAATGTTGATAAAAATGGGGATCTTCGCAAATGATAAACAAGCTGGGGGTATATAAGCAATGGTTGTGGTAATGACAAAGTATCTGGCTTGCCTTTGGTAAATGATCCAAACATTCGTGATATATTAATCAGTGATTTATCAATAAATCTTAATACATCATATGGGTCTTCATGTCTGATTTTCCACATTGAAAGCCGAGATAACAAAACTGCTCCACATTCATAATCAAATGATTGAATAAATAGAGGTTTTTGTGTTTGTAGGTCTGCTGAAAGAAGTGGTATTGTTGTTACCCTTATTCTTTTCGAACCATCAATTAGAGACGAATACCTAGTAACCATTTGAATACATGCAATTTCATTTACAGGGATTGGATTGTTCTTTAAGTTTCCCACTTCAAAGAAAAAAGCAAAAGTGGTAAATGGGGAGATGGATGATACTTTCCATTGATCTGTACCGCTTGCTCCAACACCTTTATCTGATATCTTTTGAGATTTTTTGTCGGTTGACATACAAGGTCCGATGCATCCTTTAATTCTTATGCATGGGGAGCAATTAAACTCAATGGTTGCTTTGTATCCAGAGTTAGAATACACTCCTCCGTCAAAATATTTTATTAAAGACTGAGTTAGGTTTTCTTCACTCCATGATTCACCTGCAATCATAAAACCACCTGTTGCTATGACTGAAAGATTCATTTCATATAGACCAGATTCTTCAAATGACGCAGAAACAATATTGACTGTAATATTCTTTTCATTTGCACTTTGGGATAATCCCGAGAAAAACGACAAAGACGGGCCAGTAAGAGGAGCTTTACCTGATTCAATTTCTTTATGTTGTCTTACTATTTCTGCCTTTTTCATGGATGCCATAGCACCAGGACCTTTGGTTATAGGACCAGAAGAAAACAAAAGAATCTGACCTCCATTTCCAGGATATATTGCATCAATAAAAGATACAGCTAAAGATAATGCAGCTCCTGTACATCTCGATGCTCTCTCTCCTTTTTGAACAGTGAAAGGATCCTGCTCCAAAGTTTCAATAAAAGTATTCAACATCTGCTCTGCTTCATCGTATGGGACAATGAAATTGTTGGGCGATTCGGGATTTGAAGGATAGTATGATAAAAATTGTTGAATCTGATTAGGCAAATATGTCTTGTTTCCATTAAATACATAATTGCGGGGACATTCATTGAATCTAAGCTCGTGAATAGAACATAATGTTCCAAATGTTATTAAGCCTACCATACAATTTTGAGGAAGAGTTGCAATTGCTTTTAGGAGTAAGTTTTTAAGATGATTGTGCTCTTTTTCATTATTACAAATATCAACCACAAATAAGAAAACCGGACGAAATGGCGTGCCATTAGGGATCGAGTATTCTACAGTTGTGTGACCAGGGAGAATCTCAGCAACAACATTAGTTGGAGTCATCTGATGGTATGTTGATGGAAGAGGACATACAGTTTTGCACATTGGACAATACCAAGTGTGATTAGAATAATTTATTGTCGCGCATGGATTTAAAATTGCGCCACAAGTATGACAATAAACAGGCTCATACTCCAAAACACCTCTATTGGGTATTTTTTTCAATGGTGTATACATAAATCCCATTGGAACAGGTATCTCAGAGCTATCTATAATATTAGTTGGAACATATTGCCAAGAAAACCTAATTCCATTCATTTCTTCAATATCATAGGCTTTTTCGACTCCATTACTAGCATAATCGCTTGAAAAAACATTTGAGATCCCAGTATTTGGATTCGGCTGTGTAGGCTGATAAAATGGAGCTCCAGAGTTCTGATCCATAAAAAACTGGTCATTCAGTTCTTCGATAAATCCAGAGATTCTTCTTCCTTTTCTTTCTTTATTAGAAAAATAATGATTGGTGAACTTGGGTCATCAGGATCAAATATAAATTTCTCTAAAAGCGCAGAACTTGTGAAGCCAATTTTTAGTGACTGGGTTCATAATTGCGTGTCTTTACTTAAACCACCAGATGATTATCCTCCGAAGCAAATCATTTTTCCATCTTTGTCTAATACATCACAAGGAGTGATTGTGATTTGTATTCCTGATTTATTGCTTCCTAACAGCCAAAATTCTCTATCTTCTTCGGTTTTTTGTTGGACTCCAATAAGTAAAGAGTCAACTTCAAATCCTCAACAAGAAATTGCGAAAGCGATTGTTTCTCAATATCAGCATTCAATGCCAAAGCTAGCTATTGCAGCCAGAGTAAATCCAACGTCTTCGGATCTAAAAAGTTCTGTTCAGAAGATTAAACAAAAACCGAGTGGAAACAGGATATTGTTTCATTACATGTCATACGGCGGTCCTAGTATAACAGATGACTCAATTACTTTATATAGTCCAGATAGAATGTCTCATGAGAAATTCCCTATTGAGAGTATTATGGCTGCAGTTCATCCATGCAGTGTTCATATTTATGATTGTGATAATGCGGGTGCTCTTATGTCTAAGTACCAAGCCTGTTTGGCGAAATCTGATTCTCCATGTGACGTATTTGCATTTTTCTCATGTGAAAAAGATCAGAAACTGCCCAGACCGCCTGGATTTCCATTTGATTTATTCACATCATGTATGACAACTCCTGCACATGCAGCATTATTATGGCATTCTAGACACTATTACTGTTTCAAATATGGACCTTTAAAGCCCCTTGATGTATCATTCTATCATAGGATACCTCCTAATATAACCGAGGAGATATGCATTATTATTCATCGATTAGTTGAAGCGATGGCATTCGAAGTTTTTGAAAAAGAACTTTTTTTAACAGTTTTTCGCACGGACCCTGCAATAGCACATTTTGTATCCAATTTCTATTTAGCTGTTAGGATTATGTCCTATTTTAATGTACAACCTCAGTCATTACCAGAGATACCTAGTTTGCTTAACCATCCTTTGTGGCACACATTAGATTTACGTCTTGACATTGCTCTTCAGCAATACAGCTTGATGACATTTGACCAATCTTTGAGCTATCATTCATATTTGAAACAAAGTCTTGATACTTTGGAACACTTAATGCTTGTAACGAAAAGAGATTTGTCATTTCCATCCCAATTATCATTAATACCTCCAGCTTTGACATCTCAAGACCTCAGAGATGATGCATGCCGTATATTAGCTAAGTATATTGATAGATCATTAGAGTCCATTTCCCAAATTTGGTATTTCCCAGTTGTAGTTCCATTATTCCAACTACTGAAATTCCAGACAAAAAACATGTATCTTTATTTTTGCATTGCAAAAATACTATGCTATATGCCTTCTTCAAGAATGATTATTTCTGATTTATTTTCTAATCCAATTCATGATCTATTCTTTCCTCAATTAACATCGAAAGAGACCCTTTTTCCTCTAATTATTTTATGTATATTATCACGTAACAATGAAGCAATCATCAATCAGATTCTTGGTGAAGATTGGTGTTCAATTATTGGACCTCTTTTATCATCTGAAAATCCTGATGTTAGATTATTTGCGCTTATGTTTTTGTCAACATTTCTTTCACATATTAAAGAAGTGGATAAAATTAAAAAGATTTTTATCGACTTTTCACATTGTATAAATGATCCTGTTCCCATCGTAAGAGTTGCAACACTTCATTCATTATCACAAGTATCAGTTAATGAGGTCTCTGATTTGATTAAACAGTTTTTTGAAAAAGCTGTTATTGATATTAACACTACCGTTCGAACTCAATTGCTCATATCATATTATTCCAAAAATATACATGACAGCAAAGATACCTTTTTATCTGAATCTCTTGAATGCGATCCATTCTTTATTAGAAATAGTTTAATAGCTCAGATTCAATCAGCAAAAATGGAATCATCTTATCTATTCGATTATTTGTGTCACTTTGTCCTAAAAGGAATTCATTCAGTTGTTGAAAATCCCAGTATTACATTGTATGAAGCTTCATTGGAATCAGAAAGTCTGAGAGTTCAACCTAAATCGACGACTACAATTCAAAAACTACGCCCAACATCCTCTATTTGTTTTTCTAATAAGATAACATCCAATGTTTCTATATCACCACGAGATTTTTTAGTGGTTGGAGATGAGAAAGGGTTAATTTATTATACAGATTGGGACTATACAAATCAAAAGTCTATACAAATTTCTAACAATTCAATATCACAAGTAGCCAACATATGGAATAATGGAAATCCACTAACAATAATAAGCGATTTTTCTGGAGCATATCACTTTGTTGATCAAAACTTTTCCATTGTTTCTTCTTTCCAGAGCGTTCATTCTAATTGTAGGTTTGATTATTCTGATCAATCAAAGAAATTAATCACTTTTAATTCTGAAAGAAATAACTTTTTATCAATATATGATATGCAATCCGAACGTTTGATTTATTCTCATGCGTTTGAAGACCCAATTAAGAATCTTCGAATTTTGAATAAAATGGATGACATTATCGCGATTGCTAATGATAATTTTGGTTTGTATGATATTCGTAGCGGACAAAAAGTCCAAACCATTGATTGGGTTGCCAATCCATTTGATATAGGCTATCTTAATAAACATCCTTCGATGTTTGCATTATCTCATATGAATTGCACAATATCTCTTGTTGATATGAGATTTATTGAACCAATTAAAACATTTAAACTTGCTACCCAGGATTTACTTACATCATCTTTTTCAACTCATCCTGATTGTAATTCTGCTCTGATTGGTAATAGCCATGGTGCTTATTTGCTTGATATAGAAAGAATGAAAACAACTTCTTTTACAGAAATTGCAGATCAGCATTATCAAATATCAAATGTTAAAAGCTGCTCATTTCATCCATATCAGTTTAGATTTGGTCTTTTATCAAACAACAATACTCTCACAACAATATCTGAAGAAACGTCCATTGCTGCAACTATGAAATGGAAAGACTATCTATGTGACAACTAAAAATATGTATTTTTACTCATTCAATAAAAAAATCCAAAAATACTTAATCAATGAAAGCGAGCGATGAGAATCAATGATTGATGCTACATAAATGTCATTCTGACAAAGAGCCGTTTTATATTGCCCAATAGAGTATGTATAATGTAGAATACTAAAATAGCATGATTCATGATAGCATGAGGGAATATTAACGACGCTATCAATATTTAAAGAATAGTAGCATTGAGTAAACAGTGAAGGAGATATTCCAGAACTATGTGATCTCGATATTGCCCCAATGTTGTTACCAAAGTAACATTTATTAAAAGTGCTAGTAATTGTATACAAGATAATTCCAAAACTATCACATGTGTTATTAATGAAGCTTAATGATTTATAAAAAGAATTGGACGAATAGGCACCAAGTGGTGATGAATAGCACAAATCGCAAAACAAAGAATGATTCAATGATGCGTATCCACAAGAATAGACTAAAATACCAGATAAAAAGGAAAGATAAGATGGGCATGTACACTTACTGATATTTGTGTTACCCAATTCTAGAATAGTATTTTGAATATACACTGGACAGTGATCAGATAATGAAGACCCACCACATTTATTGAGAGATATATCATATATTATAGATTTCTCGGTATTGAGAACATACATACATACTCCACCTCTATACCCACTTTCATGAATTGCAGAGATTGATGAAAAGCAATTAAACTTCATAAGAATTGACTTAGTTGATGCATATATTCCTGATGTTTCTGCACCTCTAGTATTTGAATACAACATGTTATTAGTAAAGATAACATCTGAATTAATTCCTGAGCAATGAATGCAACCACAATTCAACCCCAAATCAAAGAAACAAAATGTGCAAAAATCAATTTCAATAGAAGAAGTAGAAGATAGCCTTGTATTGATATTGGTGTTCCTAAATTCTTGGAAAGAATAACAAAGATTAAACATGAATAAAATCATCCCAAAAATTTATGAATTTTCCGATTCAGTACTCATATTTTTCTTCTCTCTAATATTCTCGTATTATATCCTTTCCATTTATTGTTAGTTTTTAATGCTTCGTCCAATTTTTAAGTTATCGGAAACAATCATAAAATCGATTGCCAAAGATTATGTGAAGAGCATTAAAATAGATTCCATTCCACTATGGAAAGGGGAGGTTATTGTTGATGATTTCTCAATTAATGCTGAAGGATTAAACAAAATTATGAATTCTGCGAATTCTCCTGTTTCAATATCTGAAATAAAATTTTCTAGGCTGCAAGTTGGTGTTCCTGTTTTTTCTCCTGGAACAAAACCTTTGAGAATTGATTTACATTCTTTGGCTCTCCAATTATCAATAAAAGAGAATAATGAAAACAGGAATATTGAATCTAAGGATGAAAAAAAGGAGAAGAAAAAAGATGAAGAAGAAAAAAAATCATTTGTATCAAAATTATTATCCAACATTTTGCTTTCAATTAATGGACTAACCATCAGCATTAATGTTTTTGGGATTCAAATCGAATTAGTTGTATCAAATTTCGAAGTTTTGCTTTCTTCTTCAGAAAAGCAACTGAAAATTAAAAATCTCAGGGGGAGTATTTCCAAGAGTTCTTTATCAATATCCCTATTATGCGAGTTTTTGCATGTGATTCGAGATAAAACCAAGACCTCAATAGATGTCAATGACATAAGAGTTTCAACAACTAGTCCCTTTTGCTTTACTTTGCTTGAAAAGCTTACAATGAAGTGTGTGATAATGCGATCTGGACTAATCTCAATCTCTTCACATGACCCTATTAAGATTGCTTTTGATATTTCTATCTTGCCCAGTATTGTTGAGATTATCAATCAGTTTGCAGCTCCAAAAACTGAGAAATACTCTAGTTTCCCAGAAATGCTTCTCTTATTACGGGGTATTTCTTTAAGGGTTGTTTTGAGTGATAAGCTAACCATGAATATCGAAATAAGGAAGATAAAATTGAATAATGGACAAATATCAATCAAAGAAATTACTCTTCTTTTGATGAATGAATCAATATCATATTATTTAATCGAGCCAATTTCTATAAAAGGATCTCTTAATCTTGTTGGAATTAGCAAATCTATTAACATTTTCTTTCCGGAAATTAGAGTATCCTTCCCTTTAACCAAAGAAATAATCGATAATATTAAAAAAATATCCATTGTTATCCCATCTGCTCCAGTTTTTCCTCCCATTAAGTATAGATCTCCAAATGAGAAGACATCATTTTTCCATGAAATTTCCAAAATATCTATCAACAAAAATGTTGTAACATTAGAACTTGATGATCGTATCATTATTAATTCTTTTTCATTTACTCTTGGGTTGAATTCTGGGGATAATGTTCTTTTAAGAGTTTGGGATCCATCATTTAAGTGTTATATTACCTTTGCAAGTTTTGAAATTAATGAAAAGCCTTATAATTTTGCTCTTAATACTGATCAATTGATTCCAATCTCAAAGTTTCAGCTTGTGTTTCCCAAAAATCTAGAGATTACTCCAGAAAAATTGAATCAATGTTCAATTCATCATTATTGTTCAGAATCTATTAGTTCCATAACATTTTTTAATATTTCAATAGAGAAACTATTAATAACTGCAGAATCCTTTGACTTTCCTACATTCGCAGTATCTTTGAATGAGTTACACCTATTAATGTCTGCAGGATCCTTTGGGGATATTTCTGCAAATTTCTCATTTGGACTTACATTAATGCTTGCTAATTTCCGAAATGGAACATTATCTTCAATTATTGATATTCCAAGTATTTCTGCAATGCTTTCATCATTTCCCAATTATTCTGATATTTTATCTCTCCCAAAAAGTACCCTATATAGAGCATCGATACTTCAAGAATCATATTCAGCAAATTGCAAATCTTTATCAATGAAAATTCCAAACTTTAATTTCAACACATCACCGACAATTTTGTCTGATTTTGTGAAATATGCCACATCCTTATCACCAAAAAATGCTATTGCATATCATATTCAAAACAAATCGGATTCACCATTTGTTTACCAGATTTCAACAAGTCAAAGTTTAATGACTATTCTCCCAGAAGAGAATCATTCAATATCATTCCTTCCTTATCAAGTTCATTATATTTTTTTCCCATCACAATCAACCAAAGTTTTTCTTAATGAACCAAATAACTACTACCTTTCAGATACTAATTATGTTTCTGTAATTGTTGATGGTTCTTTTTCTTTTAATGTACAAATTTTATCAACAATAAGATTTATCAATAGTTTAAAGGCTGCTTTGCAACTTCATATAAAAACACCAACCCACAGAAACATATATACCAAATCAATTGCTGTTGACGATTTTGTTACGTCATCGTTTCTTTGTAATGTTTCATTTTGTTTGTCTATATGTCTCACCAACATAACTGAGATTTCCAAATCTATTGATATTAAATCTGATCCCGAAAAAAAGCCAATAATGTTTACATGCGAGGTTTTAAATATGTTGCCCTCTATTTATTTATGTGCACCACAGTTTTGTTGCTGGATGATTTATTCCAATGTTTTAGTTAATTGCAATGGAAAAAATAAGTTATACATCCATCAATTCGAATTTATTCCTGCTCTTGTTATCAAGAATAGGCTTTCTACACATATTGTTACTTCAGCAGGAGTTGTCCCTCCTTCTTCATCAAGATATATTTCTCAAATAACCGATCAACATATAGTTTTTGATGGTAATCAATCTCTACTAATCACATTTCCTTTGAAGAATAATATTCGTTTTCCAATGTATGTGATGGAAAAACCTGCCATTATTGAATCTAACCCAGATTTGAATTGTATAATTATCTCACCAAGCTTCTTCTTTCGTAATGATTCTGCTTTTGACTTGATTTTTCGTGTTTATGAATCCAAAGAATATGAAATTGTATCAAACAGTGCTGTATTATTTGATTCTATAAATCAACCTGAATGGATTTCTATAGGCTATTGTCATAAAGATATTACCTATTGGAGTGCACCATTATCCATTCCAATTTCCAAAGAGTTTTCAATTAAGACAAAATCAGGTTTATTATTTCTAATTGCAGAATTTACCAAAAACAGGGCGGCTGTTTTTCCCAAGTATGTTGCTATTAACGAATCAAAACATTCTATATGGATTCACCCTTCAACAGAACTCATTTCTGAATCTCAAGCACAACTATTGATTTGGAGGGGCAAGAATCATCTAATTTCTTCATCATTATCTCCCGATATTACTTTTTCATCTCCAATCAATCTTGATAGCAATGTTAACTGGGTGAGATTATATTCTGGCCACAAAAAAGATAATCCTTATTGTTATTTAACATATAGTATTCAATCAAAGGTTTATCCTTATACAATTGTTTTTCACGAAGATTGTACCCCTCCCCTTTCGATAATTAATGAATCTCCCTATAATTATGATATTACCTCAGCCGATCACAATCTTCATCTTTGTGCTGAGAAACAAGTTTATCTTCCTGATATTCCCCTCTTTGTTGTTTTTAAGATAGCTGGAGCATCTCCATTTACTGTTTCATTGCAATTTCCTTCAGAATCTATTGTAACACATCAAATTGCTCAAATTTTTGTCAAAGTTGAAATATCTGGTTCTCAAAGTAGAATAACATTGTCAAATACCAAGAAGAGTGAGGGGAATATACCCCCTCGGTTTTTTTTATCTTTCTTTTCTTCACTTATTCAGATTCGGTTTTATGATGAATTTTTTGAAGCAGGAGTAATAAAACATTCTCATACTGTTTCAATTTCATCTGTTTCAGCTGAATTATCCACAAGAGCTGGTTCTGCTACAAATTTATCTTTAGCTGTTGATGATTTTCAAGTTGATGCAATTCGAAACTATGAGAAGTTTCCAGTTATTATTCAAAGATCTAGCATTGAAACTCCTTTCATTCAAGTTTTCTTTAGCATTGATACATCTTTTTCAGGTACTGTTTATGTACAAAATTGTCGGATCAATCTTTCTCCTATAATAATTAATATTGAAGAGAGTTTAGTTAGGATAATTCTCCGGCATATCTCTCTCATAAAGAAACCAGATAATGAAGTCGCCGAAAAGAATACACTTTCAGAAATAAAACCAAGATTCATCAAGCTGATTCATGTTTCTTCTACACAGATAATTCTGTCTTTATCGAGTAGGAGCGTTATTGAAACTGATATTCAAAGTGTACCCATAATTCTATCTCAACTTCACCTTGAGAATTGCGAAACATTTGATTTTTCAATCGCTCAAACTCTTCTCTCTCATTATTTATCCGATATACTTGCTTGCATTCCAACAGTTTTCACTTCATTGTCATTGATTGGAAATCCTGCTAATCTTGTTAACCATTCATTAGTAAGGTTTAAAGAGATATATGAGAATACAATACGTAATAATTCTTCAATAATTGGAAGCATTGGAAAAGGTTCATTGTCCATCGTTGCTGGTATATCCATTGGAGCATTAGAAAGTGTCGTGTCCATTCTCTCAACCATTGAAAGGGGTTTCACAAGAATAAATCCCTCAAGTCAGGGTGAAAACAACAGAATAACCGATGATTTGAAGAATTCTATATCAGGGATTGTCACTATACCTATACAAGAATATAATGAAAATGGGGTTTTTGGTTTTGCTGGGGGAATTGGAAAAGGAATTTTTGGTGCCCTTGTTGGATCAGCATCATCAATATTTGCCATAATGAATCGTACAGGGGTCGCTATACTTAAAACAGTTCAAGGCGATCCTAATCTTATTGAAAAAAGAATAGAAAAGTCAGAAAAAGAGATCCCAACTATCACATTTGAATAAATTGTTTGTTTTCGACAATTCAATTAAGAAAAACATGGATTCTATTTCTAATTCCATTCTCACTCATAGAAAATACCAGAAATGTCTATTTAAGGCATTTTTCAATTAAATACAATTTTTTTAAATTATGTATAAAAATGAAGATGGAGGATTTGGTTAATAAGAATTGTTTCATACATAAGAAGTATTGATATTTTGATTCTTGTAACTTGAACATAGAAAAAATCAATCGAAATAGTAAGAAGTTCTTACTAGGAACTCTTTTATGGGTCCAAAACCATAAACACTATCACTTGGTTCAAATATCTAATTCCAAAATTTATTCGGATCGTGAGATGAAGTATTCGAATTTCCTATTCGGCATGTCTGATTACTTAATCCTACTATCCATAGAAAAATTGATTTTATCAAAGAAAATTTAGTTTTTTTATGAAGAAATGATCAGAAAATCCAACCAGACCACTCAAAATCAACAAATTTCGGTGAGGAAATCTTGGCAATTTATGAGGGTTTTTTAAAAAATACCGGCTGACCATTTTGTCCGGCCACTTAACTAAAAATGGTGAATGACACTAAGCTTTATGATCTTCTTGGAGTGAAGCCTGATGCTTCAGATCGTGATATTAAAAAGGCTTTTATGGTAAAAGCAAGAGAACTTCATCCTGATAAAAACCGTGATGATCCCCAAGCAACTGAAAAGTTCCAAGCTGTTAATGAAGCATATGAAATCCTAAAAGATCCAGCAAAGAGGGAAAAATATGATAAGTATGGTCCTGATGGGCTTCGTGATGGAATGGCAGGAGGTGAAGATATCTTTTCCCACTTGTTTGGAAACTTTGGATTTTTCGGTGGTGGTGGTGGCGGAAGAGGCCAACAAAGAAGGCCAAGAACCGAAGATGCAAGGCACGAAATTAAAGTTTCTCTTGAGGACTTGTATAATGGTAAGGAAATCACATTAAAGATCAACAGGCAAGTTATTTGTCCAAAGTGTTCTGGTTCCGGCTGTGTTTCAGGAAAATCAGCAAAGAAATGCTCTGATTGTGATGGCCGCGGACAAAAAGTTCATGTTGTTCGAATGGGTCCAATGATTACTCAACAAGTTGGCACATGTCCAACATGTAATGGTTCTGGTGAGATAATTAGCGGTGCTGATAAATGCACACAATGCAAAGGAACCAAAGTTTCCACCGAAGACAAGAGAGTTGTTGTTCATGTTGAGAGGGGTATGGAAGATGGTGAAAACATCAGGTTCCAAGGAGCTGCTGATGAAGCACCTGGTGCTGATACAGGCGATCTCGTTGTCACAATCAGACAGAAGAAGCATGATATTTTCTTCAGGAAACACGATGATCTCTTGGTCAAAAAGAAGATCACTTTGACAGAAGCTCTTCTTGGTGCCAAATTCGTCATCAAACACCTCGATGACAGGCAAATCATTGTCGAAAGTGGCAAAGGACAAGTGATAACCCCAGGATCAGTGAAAGTTATCGAAAGAGAAGGTATGCCAAATCGATCCAATCCATTTGAAAGAGGCCGTCTGTTCGTCCATTTCGAAGTCGAATTCCCAAGATACAACCAAATCACACCCGAACTCCAAGCTTTACTCAAACGAGTTCTCCCTGCACCAGATGAAACCGCAGGTATTGACATGAAATCTGAAAACGTTTTCGCTGTAACAATGAAGGATAGTGACATCAAGCAATTCGAACAGGCAAAGAAGAGCGCTAACCAAACTAGGAAAGAAGCTTACAACTCCAGAGATGACGATGAAGACGAAAGGCAAAGCGGAGGAGTCAACTGCCAGCCAATGTAAAAACCTAATAAAAGTATTTCACGTCATATGACACTAATAGAATTTTCTGTAGTGCGGTTAACGGTTTATCTGGCCATAAACAATGGGAAAAGGCACTGGTAGCACACAGAAGGTAGCTGTATCAAATTCGATTGGCGGTGGTATGTTTAGCACAGGAAAAAAGGCAAAGCAGCATGTTGGTAGAGATTGTACACCCGAAGGTGCTTTTGGAATTACAATTGGGTTAATTGTATCAACATTAGTTCTTCATGTTGTTTCCAGGTTCTTTAAATAAAATGAACTATTACTATATTTTTGCTGGGTCCGCGTGTTTTCGGTTTGACATAAGATGGACGAGAAGGCCAAGAAGAAGTCGAAAGAGAAGAACGCGCCCACTGAGCTCTCAACCAAGAAGAAATGCGGCAGGCATCTATATGAGTTTGATACTGGACCAAAGAGGGCGGATCCTCGCTTCATGGAGACTGCAGGAGAAATTGATCATATTGGATTTGTGAAGAACTATGCCTTTTTGCAAAAGAACAGGCAAAATGAGCTGAAAATGATGGAAAAGGCTATTGGGGAAATTGAAGATCATGGGGAGAAAGAAATAATGAAAAAACAAATACAATCAATGAGAGACCAGTACAAAACCAATGAGATGAAGATTAATGATGTAAAAGATAGGCTACAGTGGCATAAGGAAGAGAAAGAAAGGATTGCGATGGGTAAAAAACCATATTGGATTGGTAAAAAGGAAATGAAAGAGCTCCAGCATCAAAAGAAATTTGAAGAATTAAAGGAGAGTGGAAAACTCGATAACTATCTTAAGAAGAGAAGGAAGAAGCTAATTTCAAAAGATCGAAAAGAATCTTTGTTATAAATCATCTTTAATACAGTTCTTTGGATAGAATTTCATATGCAACAAACTCGTATGAGTCGTCTGGTAAGCGATTCATGGCTTCAGACAAATCGGATGGCGCTAGTTCATGAATATTTTCAATAATAACTTCATTTCCATATATTGCGTCTTTCCATTCATCAATTCCTTCTGCAATAGCAATATTCACAATATTGGAGATTGCATTAAGAAGGGCTGATGGGATCTCTTCCGACATTGGTTCAAAATAGCTATCTAAAAAGTCCAGGAACCCAAGGTTGATGAAATCGTTAAGTTCATCCTTCTCCGACTCCGAGATTAATTCACACAATGATGCAGCACATTGACACTTATCCCAAAATGAGCAACTCATATCAAAAAACTCGAAAAACACAGCTGCGGCACCACTATCAAGAGCAAATCTTGATATAGAAACATTGTTCAATTTAAGGTGTGCAGATTTTCTATATATCAATGATGCTGGTTCAAATATTTCTGGGTCTTTAACACACAAAATTGCATTTGAATACAGGAGAATGGGCTCTAAAATCTCAGAGCTGATAGAATCTAGACATTCAAGGCAGTGTGCAAATAATTCACATATACAGGAAACAATTCCCTTATTCTCGGAATTGACAGTACTTAATAGGTAATCAAATAAACCCGGAAAAGTAAGAATTCTATCTGCGAGAACAGGCGAAGATGTAGCCAATGACCCCAATAAAGATAATGAACTTAATTGAATATTAGGAAAGTTGATAGATATTTGGACCAATTGAACAATACATTGGTTTAAATGGTTATAAATTTGCTTATAATGCTTAAATGAAGAAATGAAATATAGCAAATCAACGTAGTCTTCTATTTTGGAATCATTATTAATTGTTTGAAGCTGATTATTAATGTAATCAGCAACACCATTAGACACTAAATAGTTGAATACCTGTTCATACTCAATTCCCCTCTCGATGCCCTTTTTCTTGATAAAAGAGTCTTTCGGAATGGAATTATAGATAAGCATATTTTCTAAAATTGCCATAACTGATCTATTATCAATGAAATCAATTAGCTTTTCATAAAAATGGAGTTTGTTTTGCAAAAATTCGCAAACGATTTCAGGAGAACCATACATAATTTCTAAAAGCAGATTTTCGAATAAACTTTTCTTTTCCATATCAGCATTTAAGCATTCCAAAAAGTGATGACATATATGTTCTAAATATCCCAAATGACACTCATATATAACATACTCCTTATAGTGATCAATTAATGTCATTAGCTTGTTTTCATCCATCAATCTACTAAAAACGTCCTCAAAAGTATCACTAATTTGTTTTTTCGTGAGCTGAATTGGCTTTTTATATTTGCCTTTTTGACTAGTGCTTTTAACTCTTTCAAATGACTCCGGATTAGACCTGTTCCTTTTTATGTTATTGTTTTGCATTAAAGTTTGTGGCTCTGTGTTTGAATTTATAAAAATCGTTCAGGTTTACGAATATTTTATTGCAGTGGGTATATCTCCGTCCTCAGGCATGAACTTAAATATTTTGAAGTGTTCTTGGTTATACAGCGCAAAAACATAGTAAGGGATTGTTGTTTGTGAGAATGAAGCAAGGCAAAACTGTGTGCATTTGATTTCAATACTATCATCAATATATGGTATATCAATTACATAGCAATCATCTAAGATTTGATCATACAAAACAGAATCTTTGTACCTAAGATAACTAAAGTAATCGTCAGCTAAAATAATGCAGAAATCGTGGAAAATTGATGAATTCGACATGAATGATTTCTGGGAGTTGAATGCATTCAATGAACCACTTGTACCAATTGATGGACTGGGGATTGAGAAACAATAGTAAAAGATTTGTTCTCCTTGATCGAAAAATACCAATACGGTTTCATTCTTCAAACATGAGAGACCGACTATATCATTATCAAATGTGATTAAACTATTAAGTGCATCATCCTTCATTATATAAATACTTCTAGAACTCGATACAATTATTTCAAGTTTGGATGTCATTTCAATTTGAGTTACATTCTCCATCATATATGAGGGCGAACTCATTTTTCGAGAATTCATGTTTATCCGAATAGAAAACAATGTGGTGTCTGCAAGAACATATATATCAACAAGTGTTTTTTGGGTTGGAACAGCTACAATTTTTTTAATTGTACCAAATGTATCTGGAATGCTAATCTGTGAGGAAATCTTTTCATAAGGAGGGTATATTAAATAAAGTTTTTTTGGTGTATTGCAGAGTATCAATGACCCACTTAATAAGTCAACAATACCTATTGAAATGATACTAGAAATTTGCAAAGTGCGTGTCAAAACCAGTCCCATTGGCAGAATTTCTTTGTTTACCTTGGGATTATAGTTTTTGTTATTTGCTGGAATATATACACTCAAAAATTCTTCATTAACAGAAGCAACAATATTTGAAAAAGGTGAGGTTGTGGTAAAAATCGGATTTTTGGTAAAAGAAAGATCTAAACAATGGGCCTTAAACTGCAGGTCCGAAGAGTCCATTGTAGAAATACTATCTGAAGAAATACTTGCAACAAATTCAATTGTTAATGTTCTAAGAAAATAGTTGTCATATAAAACATTGAACAAATTATCATACAATACTATGTTTTGAATTCCTACCACATCATAATCTTCAGTATAATAAACAAGCGGGTTTGATTCAACTTTGGCTTGAATCAAACATCTGCTTACCGAATCAATAATCACTAATCCAGGGAAATCCTGGGCTGTGATATATATAAATTGACTATTGTTTGATCCAAATGCGAATACTTTGGAATTAGGACCATCAGAACAACGAAATAGATATGAGGTTGAACTTGTCAACTCAATATTACAAAAAACAATTGGGCGAAAATCAAGGGAATTTGTAATAGAGCCGATTCCAACTACAATATCTCCCTTGGTAATAACTAAATTAGAACAATCGTATCCAATGGCTATTGACGTTACAATTTCATTTTCATACATCAAAAACAAGCTATTTTTGGAACTATAAATGATTCCCTTATCAGGTGTAATACAAAAAGAATTAACAAAATGAGAGATCAACGTGAATTTCGAATAACAAATGTCTACATGAAAGAGAATCGAGTGTGACATAACAAATAGGTCGCCAAAAGACGATGAATTTGCATAAATAGCATCAATTTTCATTGGAAAATCAACAGATCCAATTAATTCCTTAGTTTCTAGCAAATATAAAAAAACACGACCTTTTTCCTGAGTAATAAGATAAGGAACAGATCCAAAATCAATTACTTGATTGTAGTTACATGATATATCTTGGAATTCATACACATTATCTTGGTATTCGACCAATACCGAATCATCATAGGTTGTAGAATAACAAAGTACTTGCTTAACCATATCAACTCTATCATAATCTATATCTCTTTCATTTATGGAACTCAATGTCCAAAAATCCTTCTGGGATTTGTTGATCTTTGGGAAAGGTAAATTAATCTCCATATTAATGAATACGGAGAAGTTTAAGTTGTTTCTAAATAAGAGGTATCGAGCCTGTGTTATGTATTCTTTCGATAATGATGTAGTTTCTACTTATCCCAATTTCTTGGCCGAGTTTAAGAAGGTTTGGAAAGAGATGTGTAATATGGACACATGTCCATATAAATTTCGGCTTGTTTCGGAAAATCCCAAGTATAGCGGAGAAAATATTAAGAAAAAAATAAATGATTTGTCTATATCTGTTCAAAATATTGAACAAATGAAGAAGAATTCTGCTATTCCTTGGTTTGATTATGCAATAAGGGTTTTATTCAATGATAATTATCTGGAAAAGTATATTTTCAACGATATTCCTATATGTTGTCTCCATTTTTCCTTGGTTCCCGTGAGTCACAAATATCAATATCCACAATGGTGCCAAAACTACACCAAAACTATTCCGGTTTATAACATCGTGATATCTAATTCTATTTCACCTTCTCCTCATGTTTTTGTAGCCAAAGGTGCAACATACAAGGATTTCTATGATATTGCTCTCAATATTACACATGATAGGGGAGCCCAACAGCTTAAAGGGTTAATGGAAAGCACAGCTAAATATGTAAATGAGAACTGGCAAGGAATTGGGAATTCTTTTAAGCGTCTTTTCGGTTTTGGAAGTAGAGAATCTCGTTCAAGTGTTTTTCTTGGTCTGAAAAGATTAGGAGATTTGTGTTTTTCGACCGGGGATTACCGTCTTGCAATCGCTCACTATCAACAGTTATTTGCAGAGTTGACTCAGGATGATATTGAACTTGAGGGACCCATATTGGTTTCAATTTCAATATGCTCATTATTATCAACAGATGAATATGATATTTTGGAAGCATTATCAGCCAACAAAGAAAACCAAGAAAATCTAATGGTTTTCGTACAATCTATTATTTTGATGGCCTACACATTCATAACAAGGAAGAATTGGAAAAATGCATATAAATGTATTGTAACAATCCGATCTCGATTATCTAAAGGTTACTCATATTATAGCATCATATCTCCTGTTCTTATTGAAGGTTCGGCATATTATCTTCGGAAGAATCGCTCTGGTCTTTTGTTGAACTCTGCAAGCCGTGAATACATTGCTATTGGCCTAAAGCATAACTGTATGATTTGTTTATGGAAAGCATATCATAAACTTGGTACAAATGGCTGGCCTATTTTGAAACAACAATTATTAATGTTTCTTAACGAAAATGGAGCATCAACTCCCCAACTTTTAGATCTCCTTTCAATAAGGAGTTTTCAATATAACCAGAAAATAATTGATAAGTTATCAAGCATCAATGTTGATGACAGTGTAGCTATTGGTTCAATATTAGCTCATGATGTGGTTGTTGGGATTACAGGATTTCCACTATCACCGCCTCCAAAAAGTTTGTCGCCAGAGGCTTGGGCATCACTGAGAAAGAGATTGTTTCCTGTAGTATATCACCCATCAACAGACAGATTCGCTACATCTGCATGGGGAAATGATTCATTTTGTGACAGATACAATACTGCTATTGGAGAGAGTATATCCATTTCATTTAAATTAACCCCATTGATGAAAGAGAACCAATATATTGAAAATATTCGTTTGAAATTCGATTCCGATGAAAACGCCGAAAGTGATTTAATAGAAAGGATAGATCTAAATTCCACAATAGATATTAGTTTAGCATTTAAAGCATCCTCTCCAGCATTTGTTGTGGATGGTGTATATTTCGATTGGATGGGTGTTGTTCCTGTTTTTTCTCCATTCAAGGAACAGATTCGATATGAAAGTATTGATAATTGTCCATTATTTGAAATATCAATAATAAAGAACAGTGATCATACATATGCCTCTCATCCATACACTTTCAGTGTCAAAATTCACAAAATCAAAGGGAATGTATCATCATTATCATTTTTGGTTGAAAGCACATGTCCTGTTATGATGAGTCAGCCACAGATTGATGGAAATCACCAAAGATGGAATCTCGAACCAAATCAAAGTGATTATTTAATAGATCTTTATGCATTACCTGATACAACTGGAATCCACACAATACATTCTTTTATTGCATATTCTTCAAATCATGTAATTAGGTTCTGTTATGATTATATTTCTTTCAAATCACTGCAATTTCCTCAAATATCAACAGTATTTAACAATAACTGTCTACTAGTTCAATCAGAAGGACAAATCAAAAAAATTTCATGTCCATGTTCTAGTATTGTTGTCCAAGAGAATCTTATTGTGTTTTCTGATGTTATTCCATCGACTGATAAGAATGTTTATATCGAAAGAGATATTGAAGGGATTATGACAAAAAATAACATTGCTATCCCACCAGTTATGATTAAGTTCTATGCATCAGAAGATCAAAAATCCATGGCATATCCATATCTTTTTGAATTTTCAATGGATGTATTTCTATTTGAAAATAGAAACGAGACTCTAGTTTTGAATTCTCCAAATACATGTGAATGGGGATGGTTTGGTAAGACTAAATATTTGATTAATGGCTACTCAAAAACCCATATCAAAGCAAAAATATATGTCAATTCGCCCCTAACAGATGATTTTGGCTCCCATGTTTCAATGAATACTAATGGAAAACCAATTGCATTTAATCGAGTTATTAGAATTCACCCATAAACTTTTTAATAAAGGACGGATCCTATCATTTGTTTTTAATAAGCCCATTTATTCTTATTTACCATCTTCGCCATATTCACGAGTCCATTTTTCGTATTGGATCAGATCAGATTTTGAAACAGAAGGTTTGATCTTACTTATGCTCTTCCTTATATGTGATGGCTCAAGAACAGGTTTCGCTACATCTTTTGGATCGATGTCTTCCCAAGAACAATTCCTTGCTCCTTTTGTAGACATTTTACAGGGTTTCCATAAACCATCTCTCTCAACACCCTTTTGATCAATCCCACGCTCTTTTACAAAATACTTACTCTCTTGAAACTCCCTAATAGGCTGCATTAAACCATCCCTAACAAGAATTGAGATATCAGCTCCAGAAAACCCTTCAGTTGATTTTGCTATCAAAGAAATATCATCTTTGGTAAGGTTATGCAAAGCACCTTCAAGTTTTGATCGAATAAGTTTTCCCCTTGCTCTTGCGTCTGGTAAGGGAATATACACTCTTTTTTCGAATCTTCTCCTTATCGCTGGATCAAGAACCCAAGGAAAATTAGTGGCCCCAATGATAAGTACGCCATCATTGTTTACACCAACACCATCCATTTGTATTAAAAATTCTGTTTTGATTCTTCTACCACTTTCACTATCACTCTCATTTCGAGATGAAACAAGAGAGTCGATCTCATCAATGAAAACAACGGATGGTCTATTTGCTCTCGCAGTTTCAAACAATGATTTGATTAGTTTCTCACTTTCTCCAAGCCACTTAGATGTTAAATCAGCAGTAGAAACAGTTAAAAATGTAGATTGATTAGCTTCTCCTGCAACAGCTTTGGCCAAAAAGGATTTGCCGGTTCCAGGTGGACCAAAAAGGAGAATTCCCTTCCATGGTTTTGTTGGACCGGTAAACATTCCAGGAATTCGAATTGGAAGTAGTACTGCTTCGGTCAACGCCTGTTTAGCAGAATCAAGCCCAGCAACGTCACTAAACTTAACATCAGGCCTTTCTTTCATTATAGCAGATTCCATCATATTATTCCCCTCTTTACCTACTTTTTTGGATGGAATTGGAGGATTTGAAGAATTCCTTGGAGGCTGGGCAATATTGTATTGTTGAAGTTCTTCAATCCTAGCTAGAGATCTATCAATCAAATTGTCCATATTAGCCTGTTTATTTGGATCATTTATTATTCCAGATACACCTCTGGCTTTTCCAACAGCATCAGTATAATATTTAATCGCCATTGATATGTTTCCATTCTTTTCACACTCAACAGCTTTCTTAATCAAATCAGCTGCTTCAAAATAGGCTCTTTCTATTGGTCTTGTCATTTATAATTTTTTTTCTCGCACATTCCAAATTAGCAAAACATGTTTGTTTTAGATCAAATATCTTAATTAAAAATGAAATTTTGATTTTCCAAGTGATTTTTATCAAACAGACTAATTCAATTTTCACACAGCCAAATGCTTTTTTTGCAATTATTCAAGACACTTAAGGGAAAATATGTTGAAGTTAGATTGTGCAATGATATTTTAATGCGGGGGATCCTTCAATCTGTTGATAATTTTTACAATATTAAATTGGTATCTGTTGATGTTCTTCATTCAGCAGAGTGCATTGAATCAAGTGCCCTTTCATCAGCATATATCAGGGGTTCTCAGGTATCATACATTTCACTTCCAAGGGAATCTGTTGATTTGAATGCACTGCATGATGCTATCCGCAAAAATGAACAATAAAAGTTTTACTAAAAATGTTTTTCACAACAGGAGTAATCTGAATCGAGTTCCCGGACAAATCCGGCGACGTGCATTTAACTCATAATTACAGTGGACTCGACCGTTTCATCCCAAGGGGTCTTCGCAGAGCTCGCCCGCAGGTTCGTTTCTGGTTCCGAGCCATGTGATCACCACATGCTTCTCCAAGAAGCAATTGGCACTCTCAGACTTTCCCACAGCAAAAGAAAACACAAGGTTTTCAGTATGAAAGCTGTAGCACATCCTCCATTGTGAAAATGGCCATTCGTAAACGGCTTAAATTTACCAAAATTGCCCTTTACTTTACAAAAACTCTAGGGCTTTTTCTCATCCACTAGAGACACTACAAGTTGGGAGTCATCAAGGCATGTCGGAACGAAATTGAAAGGAAATTTGTCTGAGGTTAAACAAAGCTCCATTTTAGGGGCAATAAATGCTGATGAATTTAAGTTGCCATCCATTTTTGTTTCGGTGTTTTCAGATTCTTGCTTTCTGGAATTGAGGAAATTGAATCTTGTGAGCTTTCTAGCAATGATTGCATAGGGAGTCTTTTGATTATCTGACTCTATAACTACACTATTAATACCACCAGATCCTGAGCAAAGGATGCATGATGTGTGATGGCCACATTTTGAATTTTCATGGAAACAGTGACCGCATGGGAATAGTTTGAATTCTTCAGCAGGTTTGGTTAGGATTTCATGACATACTTCACATTTCGGAGAAGCTTGAGACATTAATCCTGTGTTTTGCTTGATGGTTGTTTTTTTGTTCAATCTTATGCAATCTTGAATCAATAAGTTATTAACGCATGTATCAAGCATTGTTTGGTAATCTAAACGCGCAAATATATAACTAAGAATTGCTCTGAATTGCTTGGGATCCAAAATCGAGAAATATATGGCTAATGCTGCAAATATTGTCCGGGCATTATTTGCTGCCAGTGCCTCGATCGTAAAGAAAACGAAAATAAATGTCAGGGAGTTCTTCATTTCTTCGTTCTTCTTGTTACGGCATCGGTAAAACGGCAACTGGAAGCACAAAAAGAGATCGAGCCATTTCCTACCAATTTTTTGGCTTTTATCAATAGAATTCAATAAAGATATTGCAGCTTGGATCGGACGGATTTGTCGATCAAACTCTTTGATATCAGTTAATTGATCAATGGATGTAACATGAACAGTCGTTTCAGACTCGGTAAACTCAAGTAAAACATTCATGATTTCGGTTTGCAATAATGAAAATGCTTGCTCGATTCTGTTTAATTTTTGATAAATGTATATAGAACAATCAATGAGCTGATATTTTTCACAAATCTTAAGTGCCTTATCTTCAGTATACCTTTCTGTCTCAAAACATTCTTTAAGAAAATGAATTGCATTCTTTCTATCAAATTGACATTTTGATTCAAATAGATCCATCATAAATTCTGTAGAAAACTCAGATTTGTCTTCATGAATTAGATACTGCGCTGATACATAGAGATGCTTTTGTTCTCGAGACAAAAATTTGATTATTGATTCACTTAAATTTTGGAAATGAGTTTGAATAAGCTTTGCTGCTCTTGAGGCATCAAGTTGAAGGAGCGATGCAAAATGAGTAACAACAGCAATTTGGATTTCTTCTCTATCATCAATATGTTGTTGAATAAAATCAAAAACAGTATTCCTATATGATGGACTCATAAGATAGCTTCCAATAAGCTGGTTATACTCTTTCTTTTGGAAATAAATTTTTTGGGCAATACCCACAAAACCACAAGTCTGGCATACATTTGCAAGTATATCAGGAGGTATCAAACTTGGATACTTATTCACAATCTGTCCAAGGATGTATTCTCTGATATCTGTTGATGTGCTTGATTCAAATACCCATTTGATAACATTTGAAACTGCTATTCCATAATATTCTAATCTATTCTCAAAAATCGATATGCCTACAATATCTAAAATCGCTGAAATAGATTCATATGATGCTTTTGAAACACATCTTAAGACAGCGTCTATTACATGAATCACAGATATCACTTCATGCAAAGAAAAACTAATTGGACATAGAGAAAGCATCTTCTTGGTAATTTCTGCTGCCTTTTCCCAGTTTTCATTAAAGAGGGTCTGAATTCTTTGGTATTCGTTACCAATTGGAACCATTAACCAACAAATGGTCTTTTTCTTGGCCCATTCTGGATGCATTCCCTTGATATCGAGTATTTCTAAAACGATTTTTGACAATTTCCCAGCTTCATAGTATATTTGAAGCGGTAGAATATAATCATCAAAGTATTGAATAAGAATTCTCTTCTGAAGTGAAGTCAATTTATACTTTCTTGCTATATTGAGAATCATCTTTGCTTGAGATTGCTCAAAATTCATATTAGTTATCATATTCTCTGCATTTTTAATTGTTGAAGTGTCCATTGAAAATCTAAAGTATTGATCAACAAACTCAGCCGTGCAAAAACTAGGGCTTGGCGATGAATCAGAAAGAACACCCTGGAAAAACTCGGCTAAAAGTCCTGCCTTAGCAAAAATGTTGTATGCATCTCCAATAATCATTTGAGATATTCCGAGCATATTTGCATATGCCATTGCATATCCTACCATATTCTTAATAGTCTGAGGATTTTCAAGAGATTTATTTAACAAAGCCAAAGTCACCATTATTGCAACCTCACGAACTTTGATTCTACATATGGCTTTATTAGTTGGAAGACCAATTAAATCTACACCCAATCCGATGTGTATCTCCATTAAAATTCTATAAACTTCATCAAATTGAGATTGTGCAGATAATGCTTTAATCATTGTTAACCAATCTGCAAATATAACTTTGGATACATTTTTCCCATCAGAAAGAATTATACTATCATTAAATTGTGACATTGTTATTTCCCCTGTGAGAAAACCCGAAAACTCATTGAATTGCGAAGAAGAATTCATTCTTCCGTCCGCAGTGATTAGATAAACAAACCCCTTTGTGGTGACGCATGCAATCAAAGATGAAGAGAGGAATGTTACAGATAATACAGTTTCGTTATCAAATCTATATGATCCTATTTCATTAACAGCATAAGGATTTGAGTATTGATACATAATAAGCTTTTTGCCTCCTCCTATTACAACTAAAAGTTTTCCATCTTTGATTAATACATCTATTTTGCCTATTCCTTCTAAAATTCCTTCATTTAATATAGATTTTTCATTCCTAATAGCATGATATTGATCGAAAACAAAGTATCTATTGCCAAAAATCCCGAAACCTATCATTAAAGGAAATCCTCTAATGGTCTTGAGATCAAGAGAGGGAGAATCACCACGATATAACACATCTTGAGAAACAGTGAAAAAAGAAAACCGGACTTTAAATGATGTTACTGAGAAAATGCCGTTATCATCTCCAGCAAAAACATACTCAGAAGCAGTTCCAAAGCTAACTTTGTTAATTTTCGCATTATGAACCTTTTTAAAATTCTTCAAAAACTTGTTTTCGTCAATAGACCAGTATGATAATGAACCATCATTATGCCCGGAGATAATAAACTTGCAATCGTCAGAAATATCAACACATGAAATAGGTGAATTTATGCAATCTTTGGAATTAATGCTAAAGCACTTTTCAGTTCCAATATTATACAAAAATGGTGATGGAAAATTTGTACAAAAACATATAAATGACTTATTAATGGAAAAAGATGTGATATTATTGATTCCTTGGCTTTTAATAAACTCTTGAATCGATTGTATATGCTCCAATGAGTAAAGTGGAAGACTAGCACTCATAATTTGCGGTTTATTAGGAATTTGAAATGAAATCGATTAAATAAACAAAGCTCCACTTTTCCTGTGGATATGTTTACAATCGATTAGCTAGTGTTGGTTGGTGGTCTCCCTATAGTAATTGACAATCATTTCATTGCACAATGAATAATCATTGGTGTGGAATTTTGATTCATAATACTTTTTCAAACGAAACAAGTCCTCTATTTTTCCTTTGGATACATCCTCAACCACTTGAAGAATTGACTTCTCATTCTTCAAGAAATCAGGATAAACTTGATTTAGATCTGCTTCGAATTTTTTCTGCTTAAAAAGAGCAATGTTCATATTTGGGTATAACAAAACCAAATCTTTCTCAAGCTCCTTAATAATCTTAGAGAAAGAGGGTCGATTCTCTGGGATTCTATCTAAGTACTTATCCAACACTGAATCATTACGAAGCTTTGCACCGCTCTTGTATTTTTCTAGATAATACTCTGCTTCATTGTTTATTTCACAATTATGAAATGGGTTTTTTAATCCTGTTAAAAAGTACAAAATTAACCCGAAAGAAAATACATCAACCTTATTATCATAATTCTGGCCATATGCCTCAGGTGCTAAATACATGTATGTACCTCTTTTAATAGTCATACTATCGGCTCCAACCCTGCTTAGACCAAAATCAGCAATAATTGGATGAAACTGATCATCAAATAATATATTTCCTGGTTTCAAATCTCTATGAATAATTCCATGATATTCGTGTAAGTAATTCATTCCGAGAGCTATCTCATATGCAATTATTGCCTTTTGGTCATCAGAGAGGATTTTACAATTCTCTAATGATGACTTTTCATAATACCTCAATAAAAAACTATCATCATTCATGCAAAATCCACTGAGTTTTAACAAATTTCGATGACAATTTGAAGCTAATATGGTGGATTCCCTTAAAATTAATCTATTATCCTTTTTCAAATCCGGTGTTTGTTTAATCACAATTCTTTCTTCCTCATCAATAAAAACATTAGAATACCCTCCTCTACTTATCTTTCTACCACATTTAGGGGCTTTTTCGACAAGAAACCTTGGCAACATTAGAATGGCAGTTTTGTCCTATTTACAATTTTGAAGAAATCGGGTATATTAATTTTATTCAAGTCTTGTTAACAGATGAATTGGTTTAGAGAACTCATATCTGGGAGCAACTACGCTAGGATATAGACACTGTGTGTACATGAATATGAGGGTACAAATCCATAACATACTACTGTATACATCAAAATATGAAACAAGGTTTGATATTTTTTTTCCAAATTTTCCACAATAAATAGAAAATATAATTTGAAATTCTAGATTTGATTCATAATCGAATCAGTTGTCCAAGTGCGGAAAAAGAAAGGTGATGTTATGATATATTCTTTGTTCTTTATTGTGATTGGCATTGTTAAAATCCCAATAATAATAAATAGATTACCCTGATTTGAAAATATCAATTACTCATCAAGTTGTTTATGAGAAAGTAGGTATAAATAATACTTCTGGAAGATGCTATTAAGAAAATTCAGAATATAAAAAATTAACTCGTTAATGGGGTTTAAACAAATACACAAATGATATTTTTGTTCAATATAGATTTTTGTTTCTCAATTTTTTCTTCACTCTTGAATTCACAGCTTTTCTCCATCAATAAGCACTTTAAATCAAGTGCTTGATCACATATTTGCTTTTTGATTAACTAGAAATTCAACAACAATAATTATAGTTGTTCCAAAAAATGGTAAACTCCCATAAATTGGTAAACTTAACGTTTTTTATATAACAAATGAATAATGATTATTTCTGCACTGAAGAGGAATTAAACGAAATAATTCAACGATCTCCTCC
>Ga0209639_1000515_pt1 | contig 53587 bp, 46 predicted proteins | sample EPASupsiteHSE605_FD_187268 | JGI IMG/M metagenome (GOLD analysis project Ga0209639, IMG submission 187268) | Bioremediated contaminated groundwater from EPA Superfund site, New Mexico - Sample HSE6-05 (SPAdes) (version 2) | ecosystem: Environmental > Aquatic > Deep subsurface > Groundwater >... | reverse complement strand
GTTTCATGTTTGCACCTGTCGAGTGAGTTTTTCGGACAGGTGGATATTGCAAATATTTGATAAAAATTTCAATTAATTAACTGTAAAACTAGATCTTTTTTATTGATGGTTTCTCACGGATTCAGGCTTATTTTTAATTCAATCCTGTTTAATAGCAATCATCATCAGGCCTGAATTTTTTACAGAATGATACCATGATTTTCCATATAAAAGATGCGATGCGTTTCTTGCCGTCATGATTTCCTTTGGGTAACCCACGGCTTTGTCGAGTACGGGCGGGCAGCCTGGATGCAGTGCAGCGCACTCCGGGTTGTATTGAGGGGTGGAGAATAATAGTGTCGAGCCATTTCCATTAAATGCTCACCCCTGCCGTCCATTATAAACAATCGGGTTGGAAGCGGCAAAGGTCCGGAAATCCGCCAGGGCATCCTCCCGCAATACCCCCTCGATCAGCTCGATGCCCCGCTTGGCCAGTTCCTCCCGCCAGTCGGCGGGCATCGGACCCTCGTCAAAGCCGGTGATCGCCATCATCTCCGGGTCAGCGCCGGCAATCACCAGCGAACGGACGCCGGACCACAATACCGCCCCGAAGCACATGGCGCAGGGACTCCAGTTGACCACCAGTTGATGCGCAGGCAAGCCCGGTCCGCCGAGATCGTAGACGCCCAGCCGCTGCTGGGCCAGTGACAGCGCCATGATCTCGGCATGGGCCGAGGAGCAGTTGAGCGGCACCACCCGGTTGACCCCGAGGCCAATCAGGCGGCCCGAATCCCGTTCAAAAACTCCGGCGGCAAAGGGCCCGCCAGTCTGGTTTTCTGTGTTCAGGCGGGCAAAACGGAGCACCGCTGCCATCCGTGTTTCCAGGTCAGACAGCGATTGAGGCAGTTGCTGCAGTTCATCCAAAGCCCAATCCGGCAGATCGAGCACAAAACGAGCGGGCAGAATGGGGTCATCCATAGTTGTTCGCAAGGGAGCGGCAGCCGGGGTCAGGCCCCCATCAGCTTGCCGCGAAAGAGGAAAAAGACCGCGCCCAGCAAGCAGAGCCCGGCCCAGAGATAATCCATGGTCAGCTTTTCCTTGAGATAGAAAACGGAAAAGGGCACGAAGATGGAGAGGGTGATCACCTCCTGCAAAATCTTCAGCTGGCCCACGGACATGATGTTGTGGCCGATGCGGTTGGCCGGCACCTGCAACAGGTATTCGATCAGGGCAATGCCCCAACTGATCAGGGCGGCGATGATCCAGGGCTTGTGCGACAGACTCTTGAGGTGGCCGTACCAGGCAAAGGTCATGAAGACGTTACTGCAGGCCAGAAGAATGATGGTAAGGGTATAGCGGTTCATGGCGTTCTCGGCGGAGGAAGTGTTCTTCCGCGTGGGTGCTGGGGGTGACTTGCTGGTGTAACGGCAGGTGCAAGGGGCTTTTCTTTCCTGGTGAAAAGGTATATTAGCAACTGCCCTCCTGATTTCCAAGGAGGAATATATCGCGCCCGGGTGATACGCTTTCGCGGCCGGGGCGATCAATCGCAAGGACGCCATCGCCACGCCGATGAGGGAATTCGTTATGCTGGGAACCATTGTCAATGCCGGGGCCATCGTCATCGGCGGCCTGATTGGCCTCCTTTTTCACAAAGGTATCGCTGAAAAATACCAGCAGACCATCTTCCAGGGGGTGGGGCTGGCGGTGCTCCTCATTGGCTGGAAAAGCGCCCTGGCGGTGGATAATCTGCTGATTGTCATTGTCTCCATGGTGGCGGGCGCGGTCCTCGGGGAAGGGATCGACATTGAAGGCAAGCTGGAAAAGCTGGGAACCATCCTGGAAGCGCGGGTGGCTGCCGGCTCCAGCCGCGCCGGTTCCTTTGCCCGCGGTTTTGTCACCGCCAGTCTGGTGTATTGCGTGGGCTCCATGGCCATTGTCGGCTCCCTGGAGAGCGGGCTCACCGGCAACCATCAGACTCTGTACGCCAAATCGGTGCTTGACGGGGTTATTTCGGTGGTGTTCGCCTCGGCCATGGGCGTGGGGGTGCTCTTCTCCAGCATTGCGGTCTTTCTCTATCAGGGGCTGATAACCCTGGCCGCCGGTTTCCTCAAGCCTTTCCTGACAGCGGCGACGGTTGCCCAGATGACTTCGGTCGGCGGGCTGCTGATTGTCGCCATTGGCATCAATATGCTGGGTATGGCCAAGATTCGGGTCGGCAACCTGGTGCCGGCCATCTTCCTGCCCCTGATCTATCATCTCTTGACCAGGTGGCTGGCGTAAGCGCTCACCGGAGTCGCTGCCCCTGCGGCCCTCCCTGCAAAACTCCTGCTGACTTTCCCGGTTAACGCATTTACAATATATGCGTTGTTGCGATTTTGTCTTCGCCCTTTCAATCCCCGAGGTTGCTCATGTCCGTTGATCCCTCCTGTCCGCTGCCCCTTGCTTCCGATGCACTCAAGGCCAATCTGCTGGAAACCGCCGCGCCCGTGGTCATTGATCCGGCGTTCACCCTGCTGCGGGACGTTGTCTGCCGGTTTCAGGGGCTGCTGGGGAAACTTGATAGCCTGCTTTACGAGATCAGTCACCCCTACCACAACTGGAAGCTGATCATCCCCGAGCTGCGGGCCTTTGTCCTTAAGAATCTCAACCACTACCGCGACCACGAACAGGGGCCCGAGGCCTTCACCCTGTTCATGGCCATTTTTTTCGACGCCCTCAAGGACTCAAGCCGCAACGATCAGCTGCTGCAGCGGATTTTGGAGGCCATGCTCGCCTATACCGACAAGCTGATTCTGTCGCTGGACAGTACCTCCCTCTTCCGATTCGAGCAGGCCTTTGCCGCTTTCTTCACCCGGTTGCGGGAGCTGGACGAGTCCGAGCCGCAGGTGATGCTGTCCATGGTGCAGGGCCACCATCCGGTCCGGAAAATGGCGCAGAAGATCCTTGATCTGCGCAAACAGCAGCCCGATCGCCCCTTTGATCTCCAGGCCCTGGCCCTGCTGATGCGGACCATTCTCCTGCGCAACTACGAGTACTGGCTCGGCGAGGAAGACCCCCAGCCCTGGTTTGAAAAACAATGCGGCGACTATTGCCGCCAGTGGAACGGCCAGGATCTGCTGCAGGGCATTTCGCACCAGCGCATCCGCGAGTGTCTGCAGACCATGGAGGCGATCGATTTCGCCGCCGATTATCAGGCCGGGCTGGAGTTGCTCCTCACCCTGCCCAGTCACATGGACCTCGTCCGCCTGTACAAGGATATCCCGGCCAAGATGGTGGCGATGGACGCTGCCGATGAAACTTCGGGCAATTTTGTCGAGAACCGCAAGCTGCTCTTTTTATTCCGGATCATGGAAACCAAGGGGTTGTCGCTGATCCATGAGGAGACCTTGCGTGAGATCAACCGGAGCCTGGTGCAGCTGATTCGCAAGCAGAGCTTCGAGGAGATCGAACAGTTCTTCGTCACCACCTTCCACCTGCTCAAGGCCAACGTCCGCCGCTACCCGCACACCTCGCTTCAGTGCATCCAGGTGATCGGCAACGAGGTCTTCAAGCGCGGCAACTCCCGCCTGGTCGAGGCCTTTTTGTGGGAGGCGGTGCGCTTCGGCTTCCAGTACGCCAATGTGCGCGGCGTCGACGAGGACTGGCAGCCCATCGCCAACCCGGCCCATCTGACCAACATCCGCGTCTGGCTCAACCTGATCGAGCAGGAACCCAAGTGGTGTTCCACCCTGTTCTCGGCCCTGATCATCAACCTGCGCCTCTCCGGCACCTGTGTCCGCGACACCGATCTCTTTCAGCGCGACATCACCGAGCTGCTCAACCATCCCATCGGCCCGATCTACAACCTGGCCAAACAGTTCACCAAGCTGATGCCGGTCTTTTTCAACGAGATCGGCGCCGAGGGGGAACTGCGCGACGTCTCCACCGAACTCGACGAAATCCACAAGCGCAAGGACCTGCTGATCCATTTTCTGCGCAAGCAGGCGCATGTCGAGTCGAGCAACCTGATCGTCGGCTTCATCGAGGCCATCTTCACCTTCTGGATCACCCTCGACCGGAGCTATCTCCTCGAGTACCTGCCCCACGAGGTGCTGCAGCAGGTGCAGACCACCGGTCCCTTTGTCGATGATCAGCATCAGCTGGCGGCGCGGATCAAGAAAGAGCTGCGCTTTACCCGCATGGCCCAGATTCTGGCCTGGCCGGACGACGAGCGTCAGGAATTCCTCGACCGCCAGCAGGATCTCTCCGAGGTCGAGCGGCGGCGTTTTGCCCTGTTGGTGCGCATGTACAAGCTCCTGCATCTGAAATACAACTTGAGCCTGCCCGAGATCCAGAGCCAGCTGCATCACGCCACCAATGCCGGATTTCCCGAGCTGGCCCATTTACTTGACGTGTTGGAGGCCAACGATCCGATTCACTGTCTCGATGCCCTGCTCGATGAGCTGGAGCACCTGCAGAAGGTGATCCTTAGCCCGGAGCATTTCGAGCCCAAGGAGGAAATCTACTACAAGCGGCACATCGCGGTCGATATTCCCTCGGTCTACGGCCGCTACAGCGAGCGCAAGTTTGATGCCCTCGGCCTGACCTTCCGCTTGGAAAGCCTGGCCAATGTCTATCTGGAAAAGCTGTTCGCCACCGTCAATCTCAGTTTCATTACCCAGGCGACCTTTATCCGCATTCTCAAATGCCTGCGGTTGTTTACCCGGGCGCTGCAGATCGACGGCATCTCCAGCCGCCGCCTCGAGACCTACATCAGCCTGCTGGCCACCTCCATCGGCATCCGCCGCTTTTCCTACACCCAGCATCTCGACATCATGCGCGGCCTCTCCGAGGGGGTCAAGGACATCATCTACGCCTATTACACCAACATCCACCAGAATAACCTGTCGATCATCGTGCCCCAGATCGGCAAGGACAATCTCCTGCCCAAATATCACGGTTCCTGGGACGAAAAAAACATGCCGGAAAACGTGCTCCGGCTCTCGGAAATGTTTTTCCGCGACCTGATTTCCGCCACTCTTGGCCTCCAGCATCTCGATAACTTCATCGGCAAGGTGATCGGCACCTTGGAGGCGCAGAAGGATATCCTCGACGAGAAGACGCTTGATCTGCTGATGACCTACAACCCGGAAAAGGCGATCAGCAGCCTGCACGCCGAGAATCTGCGCACCCACAACCTGATTCATTTGGGCAACAAGGGCTTCAACCTGGTGGTGCTGACCCGGGACAAGATGCCGGTGCCGCCGGCCTTCATCATCACCACCGAGGTTTTTCGCTGCTACCGGGCGATCCGTAAATTCGAGCGGGCGCGGGACGAATACATGCGGCGGGTGCGCTCAGCGGTCACCAGCATCGAGCAGTTGACCGGGCTGGTGTTCGGTTCGCCGGAGCGGCCACTGCTGCTCTCGGTCCGCTCCGGTTCGGCCATCTCCATGCCGGGCATCATGTCGACCATCCATAACGTCGGCGCCAACGAGGAGATGACGGAGGAGTATGTCGCCAACCACCCCCAGTCCAAATATTTTGCCTGGGACAATTTTCGCCGTTTCCTGCAGTCCTGGGGCATGGCCAATGGCATGGAGCGCGAGGATTTTCAGGAATTGATGAACGTGCACAAGCATGCGCACAATGTCCACTACAAGCGTGATTTTTCGCCCGAGCAGATGCGGCAGCTGGCGCTCAAGTACCAGCAGGCGGTGAAAAGCCGCGGCTTCGGCATGCCCGAGGATCCCTGGCTGCAACTGATTGGCGCGGTCGACATGGTCTTTGATTCCTGGCATACGCCCAAGGCCCAGGAATACCGGCACCTCATGGGGGTTTCCGACGACTGGGGCACGGCGGTCATCGTCCAGACCATGGTCTTCGGCAACCTTGATGCCCATGCGGGCAGCGGGGTGCTATTCACCGCCCATCCCTATCGCAAGGTGCGGCGGGTGGCCCTGTGGGGCGATTACGCCACCGGCGACCAGGGCGAGGATATCGTTTCCGGACTGGTGACCAGTTATCCTATTTCAGTGGAGCAGGCCGAAATCGATGGCCGCGACGAGAACAAGAGCCTGGAGCGGCTCTTCCCCAAGGTCTATCAGCGGCTCTTGAGTATCAGCCGGGATCTGGTCTACGAGAAGGAGTGGAATCCGCAGGAGATCGAGTTCACGTTCGAGGGGCCGGAACCGGAGCAGTTGTACATTCTGCAGACCCGGGACATGATCACCATCAAGAAAAAGGAACACCTCACGGTCTTCGTCGATTCGGATCTGGCCCACAAGGCGATCCTCGCCAAGGGGATTGGCGTGTCCGGCTCGGCGATGTCGGGCAAGGCGGTGTTCAACGAGGACAATATCAGCCGGTTGCGCCAGGAGGAACCGGGCACGCCGTTGATTCTCATCCGCCGGGACACGGTGCCCGAGGACATCCGCGAGATATCGCTCGCCGACGGCCTGGTGACCTCACGCGGCGGGCAGACCTCGCATGCCTCGGTGGTGGCGACCCGGCTGGAGAAGACCTGCGTGGTCGGCTGCCGCGACATGCAGGTCTTCGAGACCGATGAATATGCGGAGATCAACGGCGCCCGCATTACCTTCGGCACCCCGATTGCCATCGACGGCCGGCACGGGCTCTTGATCGAGGGCAACTACCCCCTGCGGGAAGAGGTGCATATTCTGCCTTTATGAAAGGGGCAGGGCGATTTATAGTACCACCTTAACCCTTGCCCTCCGGTACGATCACCATACGGTGAACGCACCGGTTTTTTTACAGATCGCCACGGTCCTTGCCATGAATAATGTTCGCCCCGCGCCCCAATCCAATGCTCTCCCCTTGTTTTGCTTTACTGTCGGCGACATGACCTGCGAGCACTGTCAGGGCCGGGTGGAGCGCGCGGCCCTTGACGTGGCCGGCGTCAGCGCGGCCCGGGTCGACCTGGCGGCCGGGACGCTCACGGTCAGCGGCGGCGATCCCCAGGCAGTCATCCAGGCGGTGAGCGAAGCAGGATATCCGGCTGCGTTGCGGGAAGCATGCGATCCCCCCGCCTGCCCGCTGCCGGATATGGCGGTCAATGTACCGCTGCCTCAATCCATCCCTTCTTCCAAACCCTATCTGCTGCGGATAGAGGATATGCACTGCGCCAGCTGCGTCGGCCGGGTCGAGCAGGCTATTCGCGCGGTACCAGGAGTGCGTTCGGCAGCGGTCAATCTGGTGGAAAAGCGTGCCAGTGTCGAGGGCGGCGATCCAGGGCAGGTGGTCCAGGCAGTCATGCAGGCCGGATACGGGGCCGCAATCCTCGAACCCGCGCTGGCGGGCGACGAGGAGGTGTACGAGATCGACATTCTCGGGATGCATTGCGCCAGTTGTGTGCGGCGGGTGGAGGAGGCCCTGCGCGCCGTTCCCGGGGTGCGTGAGGCCGCCGTCAACCTGATCGAGAAAAAGGCACTGGTACGGGGCGGTTCTCCGGATAAAGCGGTGCAGGCAATCCTCGACCAAGGCTATGGCGCATCTCCAGGGCAGCGCATCGATCACGACACTTTTTTTATTAAACTCCACCCCCAACCGGAAATGGCCGACCTGGAACAGATTGGCCACATTCTCCAAGCCCAGGACCCGGCAACCCGGATAACGGTTGAGGGAGAGCGGTTGCGCATCGCCACTACCCAGCACCCGGCCGATGTGCTGCTGCGGCTTGCTGATATCGGCTTTCAGGCGACGCTGGAGGAGTCCTTCGCCGATCCCGGCTTCCGGCAGGCCGAGGAAACCCGGCTGGAAATCCGCCGCTCCTGGCAGCGGGCGATCCTGGCCGGACTGGTCGGTTCCTTGCTCATGGTCGGGCACATGTCCGGCCTCTTTCCCCATCCCCACGACGGCCAGCTGTTCTGGGCCGGGGCAGCCTTGCTCTGCCTCGCCACCATGGTGTTCAGCGGCCGCAATTATTTTATCGGCGCCTGGAAACAGGCCCGGCACGGCGCGGCCAACATGGATACCCTGGTGGCCTTGGGCACCGGCAGCGCCTGGGTTTCTTCGGTGCTGGTGATTGTTGACCCGGATTTCATTCCCGGCGGCGGCAATAACCTCTACCTTGACGCCGCGGTGATGATTCTTGCCTTTCTGCAGCTGGGCCATGTGCTGGAAACCAGGGCCAAGCGAACCACCAGCGAGGCAATCGGCGCCCTGGTCGGTCTCCGGGCCCGCACCGCCTGGGTGATCCGGGCGGCAGGGCAGGTCGAGGTCCCGGTGTCCCTGCTGCGCATCGGCGACCGGGTACGGGTCAAGCCCGGCGAGAAAGTGCCCATTGATGGCGAAATCGTCGAGGGCCGAACCACGGTCGACGAATCGATGCTTACCGGCGAACCGCTGGCCGTTGCCCGGGAGGTTGGCGATGCGGTCACCGGCGGCACCATGAACCGTTCCGGGGTCTTTGTTCTCCGGGTCACTCGGCTGGGTGACGACACCACGTTGGCCCGGATCATCCGCATGGTCAAGGCGGCGCAGATGAGCAAGCCGTCCATCGGCCGCCTGGTGGACCGCATTGCCGGGGTCTTTGTGCCGGTGGTCATCACCATCAGTCTGGTCAGCTTTTTCGCCTGGCTGGGATTGACCACGGAGTTGCGTCTGGCGCACGCCCTGACCGCCGCCATTGCCGTGCTGGTTATTGCCTGCCCCTGTGCGCTTGGTCTGGCCACCCCGATCGCCATTATGGTCGGCACTAGCCGAGCTGCCCAGTGCAATGTCCTGATCCGCAACAGTGATGCCCTGCAGACCGCCTCCACCCTGACCCATGTGGTCGTGGACAAGACCGGCACCCTCACCGAGGGGCGGCCTGCGGTCACCGCAATTTTCCCTGCTGCCGGGAGAAGCGCTCGCGAGGTGCTGCACTGGGCGGCCAGCCTGGAGAGCGGTTCCGAACATCCCCTGGCCGAGGCGGTCCTGGTCGCGCAGGCGGAGCAGGGCGAACCGCTGGCAGTGCTCGATCGGTTCACCGCCATCCCCGGCCGGGGCGTCCGGGCAGACCATGCGGGAGTCCACTACCTTCTGGGCAATGACCATTTTTGCGTGGAGCAGGGCCTCGCTCTGCCTGCTGATTTAACAGCCGAGGCGCAACGGCAAGCGACCCAGGGCGGCACACCCATTTGGCTGGGCCGGGGCACAGAGGTGTTGGGACTTTTGATCCTCAAGGATCCGGTCCGCCAGGATTCGGCGGCGGCAATCGAGGCCTTGCAGACGCGGGGCATTCGCGTGGTGATGTGCAGCGGCGATAACCGGGCCACCGCCGAGGCCGTGGCGCGCGAGGTCGGCATTGACGTGGTTCACAGCGAGATCCTGCCGGAAGAAAAACTGGATGTGATCCGCAACCTGCAACAGCAGGGATACAAGGTCGGCATGGTCGGCGACGGCGTCAACGATGCCCCGGCCCTCGCCCAGGCGGATACTGGCTTTGCCCTGGGCAGTGGCACCGATGTGGCCATTGAGAATGCCGACATCACCCTCACCGGCGACTCGCTCCTTCTGGTCGCCGACGCCATTGCCATTTCCAGCGCCACTATCCGCAATATCAAGCAAAATCTGTTCGGCGCCTTTATCTACAATGTGGTCGGTATTCCGCTGGCCGCCGGCCTGTTCTATCCCTTCACCGGCTGGCTGCTGGAACCGATGTTTGCCAGCGCTGCCATGGCCCTGTCGTCGGTAACCGTGGTCACCAATGCCAACCGGCTTCGCTTTTTCCGGCCCCGGTGAATGGGCCGCAGCCCAAGAAGTAGGCGCGGCAGGCCTCGATTTCCAGGGCGATGCACCCGCCAGATAGTGGAACCAAGCAGCATTCGGCCGGGTGCTTGTTCAGTCGCCTGGAAAAAAGAGGGGAGGGGTGCGATTGCACTTGCCAACCGGCATGACCCGCAGTAAGTGCTGCGGTCCGCGCGGCGGCTTGCCGCAGGTTGGGCATTCCAATTTCAACAGGGAAGCAGCACCATGAACAGCCTTTTTGCCCGGATCACCTATATCTTCGATCCCCTGCAAACCTTTTACGTCCACGAAAGGCTCTACCGCAAGATTTCCTTCTCGCTGGTGTTTTTGTTTATCTGCAGCCTGGCGGTCATCGAGCTCAACCGTCAGGGCATGTTGCCCGCCGATCTGGCCGCGCTCCTGCCCAGGAACCATTTTTACGCGGTCCATGCCGCCTTCACCGTCATCCTGATCCTTGAGGTGATCAGTCTGATTTTTGTCCTGCCCTGCTCCTTTTCCCGGTCCTTGGGCAAGCAATTTGAAATCCTCTCCCTGATTCTCATCCGCAACGCCTTCAAGGAACTGTCCTATTTCGCGGAACCGCTTGTCTATCTGGGGAACGAGGATAAGGTGCTGCATATCCTGGCGAATGGCTTCGGGGCCTTGCTGATCTTTGCCCTGCTGGGCGTTTATTACAAAATCCAGAAACGGAGCGAGGAGGACAGCCACCAGATCGACCTGTATGGATTCGTGGCCTCGAAAAAGGCTATTTCCCTGCTGTTGCTGGTCTCGTTCGTCTGCATGGGCGTCTATTCCATGTACCAGACAGCGCTGGGCATCGAACACCCCGATTTTCTCCACGGCTTCTACACGCAGCTGATCCTCACTGATATCCTCATCGTCCTGGTATCCCAATGTTTCCATCCTTCCGCCAAGATGATTTTTCGAAATTCCGGCTACGCCCTGTCCACCCTGATGATCCGCCTCGCTCTGGTGGCCCCGGTCTACTTCAATGTCCTTTTGGGCGGTGCGGCCATGGTGTTCGCCATCCTTCTCACCCTGGTCAGTCAGCATCTCTTTCAGCAGCGGGAGAGGTGAAGCGGTTTGGTTTTATCGAGAAAAAACAAAAGGGTGCGCACCTGCGCGGTGCCGACACTGTTCCTGTACTTCCCTGAGATCGGATGATTCCATCCTTTCCCCATCAACAAACCAAGAAAGAGGAAAAGCATGTCAGAGTTCAACAATGTGACGATTGTACGTGAGGCCAACATCTATTTTGACGGCAAGGTGACCAGCCGGACCGTTGTCTTTGCCGATGGCTCGAAAAAAACGCTGGGGATCATGCTTCCCGGCGAATACACTTTCAATACCGGCGCCAAGGAGCTGATGGAGATCCTGTCCGGCACCCTCGATGTGCTGCTGCCGGGAGAGCAAGAGTGGCGAACGGTACAGGGCGGCGAAGCCTTTGAGGTGGCCGCTAACGCCTCGTTCAGCTTGAAGGTGAACGATCTTACCGATTACTGTTGTTCGTTTCTGATGGGCTGATGAAGGGGGCCGCTCTCCATTCATGGGTTAAATCATGGATGGAGAGCGGGGTGAACGCGCCAGAAATCGGGGTTTCCTTCCCAGTTCCGGAACCCAGCGCCGCAAGTCGAGTCCGCACGGCAAGTTTTTTGGGGTCTGTCCAGGAATGACCTGGGCCAGGTTGTTTTTTTAACCAATCAACGGAAAGCGCACCAGTTGTTCCGGCGAGTCAAACAAGAGATCAGGCCTCGCTGTCTCCAGCTCCTCCCTCGTTCCATACCCGTAGGTCACTGCTCCGGTGCGAATGCCGTTGGCCTTGCCCCCGAGAATATCAAACTTGCGGTCGCCGATAATCATGGTTTGATCCGGGTGTAAGCCTTCGGTGGCGAGAATGTGCCGCACCAGGGAGGGCTTGTCTGTGAGCGAACCATCCAGCTCGCTGCCGTGGGCGGTGTCGAAGAACCCCGCCAGGGCAAAGTGATCGAGAATCTGCTCGGCAAAGATCCGGGGCTTGGAGGTGGCGAGGAAGAGGCGATGTCCCTGCCGGCGCAACTCGGCCAGCGCCTCGGGAATGCCGTCATAGACATGGTTTTCGAAGAGGCCGACTTCGGCAAACCGCTGCCGGTACAGGCGCACCGCCTGCTCCAGCAGATCGTTGTCGGTCGAATCGAGCAGGGTGCCGAAGGAGTGCCGCAAGGGCGGCCCGATGCACCATTCCAGCGCATCCCTGGCCGGCGGTTCGTGCCCGAGTTCGGTCAAGGCATGCCGGATGCACCGAGTGATGCCGATTTTGGGATCGGTGAGGGTGCCGTCCAGGTCAAAGAGAATGTTGATCATCTGCATCGTGCGCATTTTTTTTGGCGGTTTCTGTGTGTTTCCCTGCTGCTCGGACGGCGAGGGAATGGTGTGCATCCTTCATGACGCTGATCGGCAAAACCTGGAGGTTGTGGCCCTGGAATTTGCCGGGGCAATATACAGACCTCGGCCGGGACATACAAGCTCATCTCGTCAAGCAGCCCGGATTCTTCCGCAATGGAGATGCAATCGTTGGGGCCGATGACCGTGCCGTGTTTCCGCCCGCGGATCAAGGCTGCAAACGAAGTCGGCTGTTCACCCTCCAGGTCGATTTTGGGTTGATAGCAAACCGGAAGCGCTCTGAGCTTGAGTCCGGTCCGGATCGAGTTTTCGATGCCGATACGGGCGTTGTGATGGAGATGGTGTCCGGTTTTAGGGTAAGGGGTTGTGGCAGCGCGGCTAGAATTCTGTTGGCCAGGGGTGCCGGTGGCCAAGGCTGCGAATAGCGGAATGAGCAGAAACAGGGTATAGGAGAGAAGGTCTTTCGATCCGGTGGCCATGGCGTTGCCGCATCCTTTCAGGCAGTTGAGACACTCGGGGGAACGTTATGGCGCCGGGTTCGCCGTTTGATACGGTATGCAGCAGGGCCACTGCCTCCCGGAGAAGGGAGTATTGGTGCGAATAAAGGAGAGAAACGCAGCGCCGTCCAATATTATCGCGTTTTTTTGATGGGATAGATGGCTGTTGCCCCGTTGACGGCTTTAGAGAGGCAGCCGTTTCCCGCAGGGGATTCCGGGGTATTTTGGTTGGGGGGATGGGCAGGGGAGATGGAGATGCGTTCGCGTGCGGAAGGAGGACAAAAAGAGGGGCGAACGGTTTCGCCCTACAAGCTGCCGAATATCCGCCTGTTTATTGTCTTTCGCGTCCTGTTTAATGCCAGGTTTTATTATCCCGTTTTCACTGTTCTTTTTCTTGATTACGGGCTGGGTTTGGAGCAGTTCGCCCTGCTCAACACCGTCTGGGCATTCACCATTGTCCTGGCCGAGGTGCCTTCCGGTGCCTTGGCCGACCTCCTGGGGAGAAAGCTGCTGCTGGTGGCCACCTCTCTGCTGATGATCGCCGAGATGTCGCTGATCGCCTTTGTGCCGCTCGGCAACTCGCAGATCATTTTTGGGGCCTTTCTGGTCAACCGGGTGCTCAGTGGCCTGGCTGAGGCCATGGCCAGCGGCGCCGACGAGGCTCTGGCCTACGACACCCTGGTCGAGCACGGGTTTGCCGGTGAATGGCCCGAGGTGCTGGAGGTGCAGATGCGCGCTCAGAACGTTGGTTATATCTTTGCCATGACGCTGGGTGCGGTGGTCTATGATCCAGGGGTAGTCAACCGGGTGCTTGGTTGGGTGGGTTTCGATGGTGTGGTCAACCAGCAGGTGACCATGCGGTTTCCCATCTATCTGACCCTGATCTTTGGTCTGCTGGCATTGGCCGTAACGTTGCGGATGCGTGAACCGCAGGGAGGAGTCCCGCAGACTCAACAGCGTTCCGGACCAGTCACCCCATGGGAGGTTTTCCGTCTGATCGGGCAGGCCGGCGGCTGGATTGTGCGGACGCCCATGGCGCTCGCGATCATCCTCTTTGCCATGACCTTTGATCATACCTTGCGAATGATCGTCACCCTGACCAGTAAATACTACCGCCTGATCGATCTACCGGAGGCCAGTTTCGGTCTTCTCGGTTCGGCGGTGGCGGTTATCGGGCTGTTTGTCCCCAGGGTGGCGCGTCTGATGACCGAACGCTTTTCACCAGGCCGAAATGCCCTGCTGCTCAGCGGATCGATGCTGCTCGTTCTTTTTTGGCTGACGCTCTTTGTCCCCTATCTCGGGCTGCTCCCGATGGTCGCGGTGTTCATCGGCCTGATGTTGACCAGTTTTTTTACCAGTCACTACCTCAATGCGATCACCGAATCAAGCCAGCGGGCGACGGTGCTGAGCTTCAAGGGGTTGGCCTTCAATGCGGCCTACGGGTTCATCGGCCTGGCCTTTGCCGGCCTGATCCAGCATTTTCGCCAGGGGCAGGCGGCCCTGCATCCAGACTGGCCGGCTCTTCTCCTTGAAGATCAGGCCTTCAGGGCAACCCTGGGTTGTTTCCCCTGGTATCTGGCGCTCGGCCTGGCCTTAGTTTCTTTGCTCTGTCTGCCCCGGCTGTACCGCCGACGCTCCGATGCCGGCCACTCCTGAGGGGACATCGGGCCGTTCACGATTCTTTTCTCAGGTTTACCTGGTTTCCGGCACGCCTAGTTTTTTAAGGATCATTCCGAGTGGACAAAATTTACTGAAACCGAACTGAAGGAGATTGGCGCCGACAAAGGCCGTGAGCAGTAGCCAGTAACGGCTGACGAAAAGGGGATTGGCCGGGTTGTCGACGCCCAGTGCCAGGCTGAGTAGGATAAAGGAACCGGCGACAACATGTATCCAGTCGTTGATGATCATCACTGCCTCCAAAGTTTTTTTTCTGCGTGGGCATGCCTCTGTTCTGCTATGCGTACAGAGAAATTGATAAGTACAAACTAAACCGGCGTCAATCATGGGTAGGTGACATCAAGGCAACCGTCAAATGGGAGACGAAGGAGGACAGGTGAGGAGAAAAGTGATTGGCTGGTCTGAAAATGCAAGTAAAATTGATCTTCAGGCTCGATTGCTTTGATGAAAGTGGAATAAGAAGGGGTGCTGATGAAGAGAAGAGTGATTGGTCAATCTGGAAATGCAAATGGAATTGATCATCAAGCTCGATTGTTTTGATGATTCGAATAGTTCGTCTCCAGTTTTTAATGTTTTTTGCAGAAAAATGCAAAATTGTACCTTTGACGTGCAGTATTTGTTTTTTTTTTTTGAAAACTCTTGTACATCCTAAAGGCTAGAGTGACGGTCCGAGGTTACTTGAGCGGGAACCGGTAGCGTGTCGGGGAAAGCTGGAGTCAAGAGCGGCATTCTGTGTTGGCTGGTCATGCGGCTTGCGCCTGTGGGGCATGGCGGCATGAATACTGTAATAAGCGGTTTTTACGTTGAGGGGGGAATCCTATGAGTGCAATGGAAGACAAAATCACCAGTTTGTTGGCCGAGGGAAAAGTATTCCAGCCACCGGAAAAAGGGCGTGAACAGGCTTGGGTCAAGTCGATGGAGGAGTATAAGAAAGCGTATGCGCACTCCATGGAAGACCCCGAGGGCTTTTGGGCGAAACGTGCCGAAGAGCTGGTGACCTGGGACAAAAAATGGGACAAGGTCCTTGAATATGATTTGTCCATTCCCGAGGTCAAATGGTTCCTTGGCGGCAAGCTCAACCTTTCCACCAACTGTCTGGACAGGCATCTCACCGACGGCCGGCGCAACAAGGCGGCCATCATCTGGCAGGGCGAGCCCGAAGAGGATGTCCGGGTCTACACCTACCAGATGCTGCATGACGAGGTTTGCCGTTTCGCCAATGTTCTCAAAAAGAAAGGGGTGAAAAAAGGCGACCGGGTGGCGATCTATTTGCCGATGATTCCGGAGCTGGCGATTTCCCTGTTGGCCTGCGCCCGGCTCGGCGCCGTGCATTCGGTCGTTTTTGGCGGTTTTTCGGCCATCGCCCTGCAGAGCCGCATCGAAGACTGTCATGCCAAGGTTTTGATCACCGCCGATGCCGTTCTCCGCGGCGGCAAAGCCATTCCGCTCAAGCCCAATGCCGACGAGGCCATGCTGACCTGCCCCAGTGTCGAGACCTGCGTGGTGGTGCGGCGGGCCGGCAACGAGATTGAAATGAAGGAAGGCCGCGACTGCTGGTGGCACCGGGAAGTGCATGCCCCTGGCATCTCTTCGTTCTGCGAGCCCGAATCCATGGATTCCGAGGACATGCTGTTCATCCTCTATACCTCCGGCTCCACCGGCAAACCCAAGGGCGTTGTCCATACCACCGGCGGGTACCTGACCTACGCCATGCACACCGCCCAATGGGTTTTCGACCTGAAGGACAGCGATGTCTACTGGTGCACCGCCGACCTGGGCTGGATCACCGGCCACAGCTATATTCTCTACGGTCCGTTGGGACTGGGCGCCACCGCGCTCATGTTCGAAGGGGTGCCCAACTATCCGGCATCGGACCGTTTCTGGAAGATTGTCGAGAAGTTCAAGGTCAATATCTTCTATACCGCACCAACCGCCATCCGTGCCCTGATGCGGGACGGGGTCGGGCCCACCCAGAAATGGGATCTGTCCAGCCTGCGCATCCTCGGCACCGTGGGCGAGCCGATCAACCCCGAGGCCTGGATGTGGTACTACATCAACATCGGCAAGGAAAAACTGCCGATTGTCGACACCTGGTGGCAGACCGAAACCGGTGGCATCATGATTTCACCATTGCCTTATGTGACGCCGCTCAAGCCCGGTTCGGCCACCTTCCCGTTGCCGGGTATCGACGCCGCGATTTACAATGAGGAGGGCAAGGAGGCCGGACCCAATGAGGGCGGCCATCTGGTCATCCGCAAACCCTGGCCGGGTATGTTGCGCGGCGTTTTTGGCAATCCGGAACGCTACAAAAAGGCCTACTTCAACCGCTATCCCGACACCTACGACCCGGAAGACGGCGCCCGCAAGGATGAGGATGGGTATTTCTGGATCATGGGCCGGCTCGACGATGTTATCAACGTTTCCGGGCATCGTCTGGGTACGGCAGAAATCGAGTCCGCCCTGGTTGCCCACGAGGCGGTGGCCGAGGCTGCGGCGGTTGGTATGCCGCATCCGATCAAGGGCCAGGCTATTTTCGCCTATGTCACCCTGATGTCCTGGGCTGAGGAGAGCGAGGAGCTGCGGGCCGAATTGCGGCAGCATGTCCGCAAGGAAATTGGCCCTATCGCCACCCCGGATGTGATCCAGTGGGCGCCGGGACTGCCGAAAACCCGGTCCGGCAAGATCATGCGGCGCATTCTGCGCAAGATCGCGGCCAATGATTTTGCCGATTTCGGCGACACTTCAACCCTGGCCGATCCGACGGTTGTCGAGCAGTTGGTCGATACCAAAAAGCAGATGGGCTGAACAGTACAGCCAGCACACCTGAGATCGCCCGGCCCTCAATCGGCCGGTGTGGCCTCGAATCAGCAGACAGGCGGGATGCAATGCATTCCGCCTGTTTTGTTATCAGCATTGTGGAAGTTGTTTTTTCTTTGCAACATTTTATTTCATGGTATCATGCAAAACTTTGCGGTGTGAACTCCACGCTTCCGCGTGTTTTGTTGCGCCTGTTCCACCATGGGCGATAGCCTGTCGAGCCCTGATGGAGACCACCCCAGAAAAACTAACGCTATGACGACGCAATGACCGGTAACGAGATTCGACAAAGTTTTTTAGAATTTTTTGAGAGCAAAGGCCATACCAAGGTTGCCGCTTCTTCCTTGGTGCCCCATGACGATCCCACCCTGCTCTTTGTCAACTCGGGCATGGTCCAGTTCAAAAAGGTGTTCATGGGTGAGGAAACCCGGCCCTATGTACGGGCGACCACCGCCCAGTGCAGTGTCCGGGCTGGCGGCAAGCACAACGATCTGGAAAACGTCGGCTATACCGCGCGGCATCACACCTTTTTCGAAATGCTCGGGAATTTTTCCTTCGGCGATTATTTCAAAAAGGAGGCCATTGCCTATGCCTGGGAATTTCTCACCGGAAAATTGGGACTGGATCCCGGCAAACTGTGGGTAACGGTTTATAACGACGACGACGAAGCCTTTGCGCTGTGGGAAAAGATTGAGACCTTGCCCCAGGGGCGGATCATCCGTATGGGCGAGAAGGATAATTTTTGGGCCATGGGCGATACCGGTCCCTGCGGCCCCTGCTCCGAAATCCATATCGATCAGGGGGCCGAGGTCGGCTGCGGCCGTCCGGACTGCGCCCTGGGCTGCGAGTGCGACCGGTTTCTTGAGCTGTGGAATCTGGTGTTCATGCAGTTTTACCGGGACGAAACCGGCGCCATGACCCCGCTGCCCAAGCCCTCCATCGACACCGGCATGGGGCTTGAGCGGGTGGCGGCGGTGCTTCAGGGCAAGGTCAACAATTACGACTGCGATCTGTTCACCCCGATCATCGACTATGTCACCTCCCTGGCCGGTAAACAGTACCACGCCAATAATGCGGACGACGTCTCCATGCGGGTCATTGCTGATCATGCCCGCGCGACCACCTTTCTCGTGGCCGATGGCGTTTTGCCTTCCAACGAGGGCCGGGGGTATGTCTTGCGCCGGATCATGCGCCGGGCCATCCGCTACGGCCGCGCCCTCGGCTTGACCTCCTTTTTTCCCGGGGTCTGCGCCCTGGTGACCGAGGAAATGCACCACGCCTATCCCCACTTGGGCGACACCCGCCAACTGCTGGCCAAGGTGGTGACCAACGAAGAGCAGCGCTTCGGTGAAACCCTGGATCATGGTCTCAACAAGCTTGAGCAGGAGATCAGACACCTGAAAAAAGAGCAGGGAGAGCAAGCCGTCATCCAGGGTGATTTCATTTTTAAATTATACGACACCTACGGATTTCCGGTGGACATCGTTCGCGATATCGCCATTGAACGAGGCATTTCCTTTGACGAGCCAGGATTTGCCAAGGCCATGGAGCAGCAGCGCGAGCAGTCGCGGAAATCGTGGAAGGGCAGTGACGTCGACCACCTGGAGGCCGGTATCATTGAGTTGGCTTCCCAGGGGAAAAAAGCTGAATTCATTGGCTATGGAGCCACTCAGGGTATTTCGACGGTCGATGGCATCATTAACGAGGCTGGCCAATTGGTGCATGCAGCCACAGCTGGGGAAAAGGTGCGTCTTTTTTGCGCCCAAACCCCTTTTTATGCTGAATCGGGTGGACAGATCGGCGACCAGGGCGAGATCACCTGGCCGGACGGGCGCTTCGTGGTCGAAAAAACCTTTGCCCCGGTCGAAGGACTGATTCTGCACGAGGGCCAGTTGGCGCAAGGCGTCTTGGCCGTTGGCGACCGCGTGGAACTGACGGTGGCTGAACGGCGCGGCGATACCATGCTGAATCACACCGCCACCCACCTCCTTCAGGCGGCGATGAAAAAGGTGCTCGGCGACCATGTCAAACAAGCCGGTTCAGCGGTTGACCACAATCGGCTGCGCTTTGACTTTACCCATTTTTCGCCGCTGACCCATGCGGAACTCTGCACCATTGAACAGTTGGTCAATGCCGAGATCCGCAAAAATGTTCCGGTTGCCACGGCCATTTTGGGACGCGAGCAGGCGATCACCGAAGGCGCCACCGCCCTGTTCGGTGAGAAATACGGCGAGGAGGTACGGGTGGTCAGTATCGGCGAATTCAGCAAGGAACTCTGCGGCGGCACCCATGCCCGCATGACCGGTGACATCGGCTTGTTCAAGATAGTGATGGAGACCGGCATCGCTGCTGGAGTGCGCCGGATTGAGGCGGTCACCGGGGCGGGCGCGATCCATTGGGTGCAGGAACTGGCCCGGCAGGCCTCGGGAATCAGTTCGGTGATTTCCGGACCGCTTGATGGTGCTGTCGACAAGATCCAGAGCCTGCTCAAGCGCCAGAAAGAGCTGGAAAAACAGATTGCGGCGCTCAACGCTTCGATGGCCCTGTCCGATCTTGATCAGCTGCTGGCGGCAAGCGTTGAAATCGACACCATGCGGGTCATCGCCTGCAGGGTGCCGCTTGATTCGCCGAAAACCCTACGCGAAATCGGTGATAAGATCCGGGACAAGATGCCCAATGGGATCATTGTCCTCGGCGGTGAATTCGAGGGCAAGGCCGCCCTCCTGGCCATGGTAAGCAAGGAGTTGACCGGACGGATTAAGGCCGGCGACCTGGTTAACCGGGTCGCCATGATCGTCGGCGGCAAGGGCGGCGGCCGCCCGGACATGGCCCAGGCCGGCGGTCCCATGCCGGACAAGCTCGACGAGGCGATCGGCAGCGTGGTCAGTATTATCAAGGGGTTGGGGCGGGTTTGAGCCGGTTGTCTTCCTTATGAATCAACGAATTGAAAACCAGCGAATCGTTTTGACCGGCGTCGGACTGGTCGCGCCGGGCGCGTCCAATCTGACCGAGTTCCGGGCCAACCTGCTGGCCGGGACGAGCGGGATCACCTCGATCGACCTGCGCTACATGGGCGTTTATCCGGCCGGCATCTGCACTTTTGCCGAAACCCGCTACCGCAAGAAGCGGGAGAACAGCCGGGGCACCCGCGCTGGATGCATCGGGGTCTATTGCGCCAACGAGGCCCTGGTTGATGCCGGGATCGATTTTTCCACCTATGATCGCGCCAAGACCGGCGTCTATATCGGCCTCACCGAGCACGGTACGGTGGAAACGGAAAACGAAGTCTACAACATCGGCCAGTACGACTATGACGTCAACTACTGGACCCACCACCACAATCCCCGCACCGTCCTCAATAATCCTGCCGGCGAAATCACCATGAATCTCAGCCTCACCGGGCCGCATTACGCTATCGGCGCAGCCTGTGCCGCCGGTAACGCCGCCCTGATTCAGGGTGTACAAATGCTGCGTCTGGGCGAGGTCGACCTGGCGCTGTGCGGCGGCATTTCCGAATGCGTCGGTTCATTCGGCATCTTCGCCTCCTTTCGTGCCCAGGGCGCCCTGGCCGAGCACGAGGACCCGACCAAGGCCAGCCGTCCCTTTGACCAGGACCGCAACGGCATCGTCATCTCCGAGGGCGGCTGCGTCTTCACCTTGGAGCGGTTGGATCGGGCCCTGGAGCGGGGCGCTCCCATCTACGGCGAAATCACCGGTTACGCCATGAACTCCGATGCCCGGGATTTCGTGCTCCCCTATGGTCCCCGGCAGCGGCAATGCATGGAGATGGCCCTCGGCCGGGCGGGTTTGCAACCTGCGGACATCACCATCCTCAACGCCCACGCCACTGGCACCAAGCAAGGGGACGTCGAGGAGTGCAACGCCATCCGTGAGACCTTTACAGGGTGCGCCAATACCTGGATCAACAACACCAAGTCGAGTATCGGCCATGCCATGGGCGCGGCCGGTGTCCTCGAATTGGCCGGCAACCTGCCCGCGTTCACTGATAATCTGGTGCATCCCACCATTAACCTGGACAACCTCGACCCTGAGTGCGCCTTGCCCGGTCTGGTGGCCAATACCCCCAAGCAACTCGAGCGGGTCGACGCCATCCTCAACAACTCGTTCGGCATGCTGGGGATAAATTCGGTGGTCATTGTCGAGAGATTTGTGGCGAACTGAGGGAGGCTGTGGTAATTCTCACAACTTTCGCTAGCGTGTACTGGCGTATTCGTTTTTTTTAGATAGAGGAACTGAAGAATGACCCGTGACGAAATCAAGGACGTTATCCTTGAAATCATAGCAGATATTGACGAAGAAGCTGATTTTGCCAGTCTCGATGCCGATGCCCCTCTGCGAGATCAGCTGGATCTGGACTCCATGGACTTTTTGGATATTGTCATGGAGTTGCGGAAACGCTACAAACTGCAGATCCCGGAAGAGGAATATCCGCAGCTCGCCACCCTGACCAGTTGTGTCAACTATCTGGAACCCAAGCTGAAAAACGTCTGATTGCCCTCTCCGGCGCATAGGCGCCTGGACCGGGGTTCCGTTACTCCACCGCTTGTGCCTCTCGTATGGCTCCGTATCAGCTTCTCATTATCGGCGGCGGCTTGTCGGGAATCGCAGCCGGTATCCGCGCCGCCCGCTTCGGCCTGAAAACGCTGATCCTTGAGCAGCATAATCTCCCCGGCGGGCTGAATTCCTATTACGTCCGCCAGGGGCGCTTGCTGGAAACCGGGTTGCACGCCATGACCAACTGTGCGGCTCCCGGTGACAAACACGCCCCGCTCAACCGGCTGTTCCGCCAGTTGCATCTCTCCCGCAAACAGTTCGACCTCCATGAGCAAATGGGTTCCGAAATCCGCTTTGCCGGGCGCTCCCTGTTGTTCACCAATGATCCTGCTGTGTTGGAGGCGGAGATCGCCCGCGAGTTTCCCGATGCCGTGGACCGGTTCCGCCGGCTCAAAAAGATACTCGCGGCCTACGACCCTTTTGCTCTGGTACCCTGGCGATCCACTCGCCGGTTTCTGGCCGAACAGCTGCGCCAGCCGCTCCTGGAAGATATGCTGCTCCTGCCCTTGATGGTCTACGGCAACGCCGAAGAGCAGGATATGGACCTGGGTCAGTTCGTCATCATGTTTCGCGCTGTTTTCGAAGAAGGCTTCTTCCGGCCGGCCGCGACCATCCGTGAATTTCTCGATCTCTTGGTGCGGCAGTACCGCGACTTTGGCGGCGAGTTGCGCTATCGCAGCCCGGTGGCGGCAATTATGGTCAAAGACGGCCGGGCCACCGGTGTGCGGCTTGAGAACGGCGAGGTGGTGCGGGCTGAGATGGTCCTGTCCACGGCCGGCATCCCCGAGACCATGCGGCTCTCCGGTTGGCAGGGGGAGCAGGATAGATACCTCGGCCGGATGAGCTTCATGGAAACCATTTCGCTCGTCCCCCGTAGCCAGGCTCCATTGCTCACCCAAGATCGCACCATTGTCTTTTATCACAACGGCCCCCGGCTTCAGTACCAAAGACCGGAAGATTACCTCGATACCTCCTGGGGGGTGATCTGTTTTCCGGAGCATTTTCGCGGTCTGCCTCCGGCCGAATTGCTCCAGATCCGGGTGACCAATGCCGCCTGCTACCCCAAATGGAAGGGGTTGTCCGCCGAGGCTTATGGCCTTGTCAAGCAGCAGTGGACCAAGGCCGCCACCAGTGCCAGCGAGGAAATCATTGGGAATTATCAGCCGTCCATTGTATATCAGGACAGCTTCACGCCGGTGACCATCGAACGGTTCACCCGCAAGGCCCAGGGTGCGGTCTATGGCAGCGGCGTCAAGATCAAGGCCGGCACCACCCCCTGGCCCAATCTGTTTCTGGCCGGCACCGATCAAGGGTACCTTGGGATTGTCGGGGCGATGTTAAGCGGGATCACAATCGTCAATCAGCATATTCTGCGGTAAGGATTGTAACTTTCCGGCGGTAGGGCGGGAGATTTGCCGGGGTTGCCGATTGAGCCTTTTCTACGAACTGGAGCGCAATGCACACCACACCTCTGGACAGGGTGCAGTCCCATTATGACGTTATCGTGGTCGGTTCCGGCCTCGGCGGCCTGACCTGCGCCAATCGGCTGGCCGCGGCCGGGCATTCGGTGCTGCTGCTGGAACATCACATCCAGTTGGGCGGACTCGCCACCTGGTTCAAGCGCGGCGGCCACATCTTCGACGTCTCCCTGCATGGCTTTCCCTACGGCATGGTCAAAACCTGCAAGAAGTACTGGGGCAAGGCCATTCGCGACTCCATTGTCCAATTAAAAAAGATCGTCTTTGACAACCCCCAGTTTTCCCTGACCACCACCTTCAGCAAGGAGGATTTCGTCCGTATCCTCCAGGAGCGCTTCGGGGTTCGCAAGACCGTGGTCGACGATTTTTTTGCCACCGTCGATGCGATGAATTTTTACGATGACCAGTCCCTGACCACCAGGGAACTGTTCACCCAGTTCTTTCCCGGCCGCAGCGACATCCACCGGCTGCTGATGGAGCCGATCACCTACGCCAACGGCTCGACCCTGGACGAGCCGGCCATCACCTATGGGATTGTCTTTTCCAACTTCATGAACCGGGGCGTGTTCACCTTCGAGGGCGGCACCGACAAACTGATTGGCCTGATGGCCGACGAGCTGCGGGCCAAGGGCGTGGATATCTGCACCGGCGCCCGGGTGGAACGCATCCTGGTGGAGAAGGGATTGACCACCGGGGTCGTGGTCAAGGGCCGGGCGATCAAGGCGCGTGCGGTGATTTCCAATGCCGGCGTCACCAACACCATCGACAATCTGGTCGGCAAGGCCCAGTTCGCGCCGGATTTTCTTGGCCGTTTCGGCAAGGTCCGGGTCAATAATTCAAGCTCCCAGGTCTATTTCGGCATCCGCAAGGGCGAGACCATCGCCGATATCGGCGATTTGCTGTTTACTTCGACCGCGACGGAATTTTCCTCGGAGGAGATGCGGCTGATGGATACCAAGAGCCGCACCTTTTCCCTCTATTATCCGAAGACCCGGCCCCAGAGTTCGCCCGACTACACCATCGTCGCCTCGATGAATGCCAACTACGACGATTGGGCCAGCCTCGACAAGACCGCCTACCGCGTGGCCAAGGAGGCGATGATCGAGCGCTGTTTTTTGGACCTGGAACGCTACATTCCGGACATTCGCGCCAAGGTCGACACCATCGAGTCGGCCACGCCGCGCACCTTCCACCGTTACACTCTGCACACCAAGGGCACCTCGTTCGGCACCAAGTTCGAGGGCCTCGACATCTCCCGTTCCCTACACAAGGAGATCAACGGCCTCTTCCACGTCGGCTCGGTGGGCATCATCATGAGCGGCTGGCTGGGCGCGATCAATTACGGGGTGATCGTAGCGAATGATGTGGATGGGTATTTGCGGAGTTAGATTGAACGTTTAGTTGTTTTTTCGCAACTCAACATCAGGGAGATAAATATGCTTCGGTCGTTTAATAAGGTAACTGAGGATTCGGCTTCCGGGACAAAGTCGGCCGTGAGGGCTTTACAGGCATGGCAATTTCTAATTGGAAAGGCAGCGAATCGTCAGATCGTTCAGTATGAAGAATTAAGGATTCTTATGGACTACCCGACAAGCAATCCGCTAACTCCGGCTCTTGGCTGCATAATGTTTTTTTGCGAACAAAATGATCTCCCACCATTAACACTCATTGTTGTGAATAAGTCTGGCCTTCCCGGTGAAGGATTCACAGCTGGACAGATTGAAGATTATCACCAGTTGAGGGAAAAGGTATTCAATTTTCAATGGTTCAAACTTCTGCCACCAACAATTGATGAGCTAAATGCTGCGCGAAAGAATGGCTGACAATTTGAGTCAGAACTTTTCCAGGTTGCTAAGGCTTGACGAGACCAAAGGGAATTGGTGAAAATCCATGCTCGAATTTGAAGGGAAAAAAGCGGTGGTCACTGGGGCGACCCGTGGTATCGGCAGAGCGATCACCGAGGCCCTGCTCGCCCAGGGTGCCACCGTGGCCGGGGTCTACGGTGGCAACCGGCAGGCGGCCGAGGCCATGGTTAGCGACAACGCCGCGTACGGCGAGCGATTGCGGCTCACCCAGCTCGACGTCAGCGATTATCAGGCGGTGACCGCCTTCTTTGCCGGGCTGGAAGCGCAATGGGACACTCTCGATATTCTGGTGAACAACGCCGGCATCCGCCGCGATGCGGTCCTGGCCATGATGAAGGAGGAGGACTGGCGGCGGGTGTTGGATGTCAATCTCACCGGCGGCTACATTATGTCCAAGTGCGCTCTGCCCCTGATGCTGAAGCAGAAGTACGGCCGCATTGTCTTCCTCACCTCGCCCATGGGCCATCTCGGCTTCGCCGGCCAAGCCAATTACGCCGCCTCCAAGGCAGGCCAGATCGGGCTGATGAAATCGCTGTCCAAAGAGGTAGCCAAGCGCAAAATCACGGTTAACTGCGTCTCGCCCGGTTTTATCGCCACCGACCTGATCGGCGATCTGCCCGAGGCCCAGGTGAAGGACTACAAAAAAATGGTGCCGGCGAACCGGTTCGGTACACCTGCCGAGGTGGCCGAGGCGGTGCTTTTCCTGGCCAGTGACCGCGCCGCCTACATCAATGGCGCGGTGCTCGAAATCACCGGTGGGCTGTGAGCGCACCGATGACCGACGAATTTATCCTCGCCCGCATCCCGCACCGGCCGCCCTTTCTCTGGTTGGACCGGGTGGTGGCAATCGACGGTGAGACGATCCGGGCGGAAAAAAAGGTGCCGGAAGAGCTTGATCTCTTTCAGGGGCATTATCCCGGTTATCCCTTGATGCCCGGCGTCTTGCTCTGCGAGGCGGTGTTTCAGGCCGGGGCTCTGCTGATCGGCGAACTGATGCGCGGCGAGGATGGGGAGAAGGAGAGCGGGGCAGGGGTGCCGGTGCTGACCCGAATCATGGGCGCCAAGTTCAAGCGGGAGGTGCGGCCAGGCGACACCCTGGACATTACCGCTGCCCTGATCGAACGGCTGGGGCCTGCCTGGTTGCTGAAAGGTTCAGTCCGGGTGGGTGGTAAAGTGGCGGTGCAGGTCGAATTTGCCTGTGCCCGCAAGGGGGCGTGAGTGGATTTTTTGCGGCTTGCAGGGAAAAATATCGTGGTCTTTGGCCTGGCCAATAAAAAGTCGGTAGCCTGCGCCATCGGCCGGGTACTGGTCGAGGCCGGCGCACAGGTGATCCATGTGGTCCGCAGCGAGCAGCGGGCGGAAACCGCGGCCAAGCTGTTCCCGGAAAGTCCGGTTTTTTGCTGCGATGTGGAGGATGAAGCCAACATCATCCAGGTCCGGGACCAGATTGCCGGCCGGATCAGCGAACCCATTGATGGTATCGTCCATTCCATTGCTTTTGCCAATTACGCGGAAGGAATGCGTCCTTTCCATCAGACCCCGAAGAACGATTTTCTCCAGGCCATGAACATCTCCTGCTTCTCCTTCATCGCCATTGCCAATCATTTCAAGGGGCTGTTGACCAAACAGGCCTCGCTGGTGACCATCTCCATCTCCACCACCCGTATGGCCGCCGAGAATTACGGCTACATGGGGCCGGTTAAGGCGGCGCTGGAATCCTCGCTCTGTTTCCTGGCCAAGAGTTTTTCCGCCTTCTCCGAGATCCGCTTCAACGCGGTCTGCCCCGGCCTGCTCAAAACCTCGGCTTCCGCCGGTATTCCTGGCTATATCGAGAGTTATCTCTTCGCCGAACAGGCCACGCTGAGGAAGAAGGCCGTGCAGACGGAAGAGGCCGCAAATGTGGCCGCCTTCCTGCTCTCTCCCCGTTCCTCCGGCATGACCGGCCAGTGCCTGGTGGTGGATGCCGGCATGGGCATGAACTACTTCGATGCCGCGATTGTCGCCAGGGCGGTGGAGTGAGGATCTGAGGATGCAGCAGTGGCCGATGATCGCCCGCCTGTGGCAGATGGTCAAGCACACCAAGGATGTGTTTTTGTCGCCACATACGCCGTTGCCGGTGAAAATTGTGCTAGCTCTTGGTTTGCTCTACACGCTGTCGCCCTACGATCTCATCCCCGAGTGGGTGCCGGTCTTCGGGGTGATGGATGATCTGGCTCTGGCGGCCCTGTTGATTACCTGGGCCAACAGCTTTAAGATTCCTCAATGACGATGCGCACACCGATGGCCGGACCACATATTTTGGCATTCCGCACGCAGGTGAGGAGTCTCGGGAGATCTCCCCTTGATCGAAATGACACAGCGGAGCGCATCAGCTGGCAACGAGCAGGCGTCCCTGTGCCAGGAGTGATGCGATGACCATGCGCTACACCAGGGTCTGCCTGCACGAATTCGGTTATAAATTGCCGCCGGTCGAGCTGTCCTCGGACGCCATTGAAGAGCGGCTGCAGCCCTTGTACGAGCGGCTGAAACTGCCGGCCGGCCGGCTTGAGCTGATGACCGGTATCACCACCCGGCGGTTGTGGCAACCGGGAACCCGGCCGAGTATTGGCGCCGCGGCGGCGGGCGCGGCGGCCATTGCCAAGGCTGGAGTGGATGCGGACGATCTGGAGTGTCTGTTGTTCACCTCGGTCAGCCGCGACATGATGGAGCCGGCAACCGCATCTTTTGTTCACCGGGCCCTCGGTCTACCTCCTTCCTGCCTGCTGTTTGACATCTCCAACGCCTGTCTTGGTTTTCTCGACGGCATGATCATGCTGGCCAACATGCTTGAATTGGGGCAGATCCGAGCCGGGCTGCTGGTTGCGAGCGAGACCGCAGAGGATCTGATCGCCTCCACGCTCAAACATCTGCTCACCGATCCCACCCTGACCCGCAAGTCAATCAAACCGCTGTTCGCTTCCCTGACCATCGGTTCCGGGGCCGTGGCCCTGGTGATGACCCGCCGTGATTTCCGCGACAGCGGCCATTTTCTGCGCGGCGGAGCCTGCCGGGCCAACACCGTGCATAACGATCTCTGCCAGGGCGGCCAGAATGCCGAGCAGGGCACGTTGATGTCTACCGATTCCGAACAGTTGCTGGAAAAAGGGATCGAGACCGCCGCTGCCTGCTGGCAATCGTTTCAGGGCGAGTTGGGCTGGTCGAAAGAGACGATCGACCGCTTTTTCTGCCACCAGGTCGGCAAGGCCCATGCGCAACTGCTCTTTGAGACCCTCAAACTCGATCCGGCTAAAAACTTCGAAACCCTGCCGATCCTGGGCAATGTCGGTTCGGTTTCAGCGCCGATTACCATGGCCTTGGGGATCGAACAGGGGGCGTTGGTTTCCGGCCAACGGGCCGCGATTCTGGGTATCGGTTCGGGCATCAATGCCCTCATGCTGGGCATCGATTGGTAATGCTCGCGCTACCCCTGGCGGAATATCCGTTCCAACCGCGTTATCTCGACATCGACGGCCACCGTCTGGCCTACCTGGACGAGGGCAGCGGGCCGGCGGTGGTCATGGTTCATGGCAACCCCTCCTGGTCCTATCTCTACCGCAATCTGGTCAGCGGACTGCGCGACCGCTACCGCTGCATCGTTCCCGATCATCTCGGCTGCGGCTTTTCCGATAAACCGCAGGACTATCCCTATCGCCTGCGCAATCATATCGACAATCTGGAACGCTTGCTCGAGCATCTGGGCATTGAGCGCTGCGTGCTGGTGGTCCACGACTGGGGTGGCGCCATCGGCATGGGTTGGGCCGGCAGGTTTCCCGAACGGGTAAAGGGTGTGGTGGTGCTCAATACCGCGGCTTTTCGTTCGCAGCGTCTCCCCCTGCGCATCGCGGTCTGCCGCTGGCCGCTGCTCGGTCTGCTGCTGGTGCGCGGCTTGAACGGCTTTGCCCGCGCAGCCACTTCCATGGCGGTGACCCGGCCGATGCGGCCGGAAATTGCGAAAGGTTTTCTCGCTCCCTACGACAGTTGGCGCCACCGCGTCGCAGTGCTTCGCTTTGTCCAGGATATACCGATGGACGAGGGGCATCCCTCCTGGTCCGCCCTGCTGGCTGTCGAGGCGTCACTTGATCGGCTGCGTCAGTGCCCTCTGCTCCTCTGTTGGGGCGGGCGTGATTTCTGCTTCAACGATACCTTTTACCAGGAGTGGCGCCGCCGTTTTCCCTTGGCGGAAGCCCATTACTTCGCGACCGCCAACCATTATGTGCTGGAGGATGCGCTGGCCGAGATCCAGCCGCTGGTCGAGAATTTTTTGCGCCGCACCGGAGGCTGAGCAATGGTGGATTGCAATATAGCCAACGCCCTCCAGCGAACGACTGCCAGCCAGGGTGACCAAACTGCCTTGGTCGCTTTGGCCGGCAAGCAGTGGCAACAATGGTCCTTCGTCGAGCTTCGGGACAACAGCGACGGCTTTTCCAGGTCCCTGTGCGCCGAGGGGGTGCGCCGAGGCGATCGGGTGATGCTGATGGTACGGCCATCGATGGAATTCTTCTGTCTGACCTTTGCCCTGTTTCAACTGGGAGCGGTGGTTATTTTGATTGATCCGGGCATGGGATATAAGAATCTGCTGCGCTGCATCGGTTCGGTCCGCCCGGATATCCTGATCGGCATTCCTCAGGCGATAGCCTTGAGCCGGATTTTTCGCGCGCCCTTTGTCTCGGTCCGCAGGCGTTTTCCTGTCGGCCGAGCCTGGTGGCTCGGGGGGAGAGGGCTTGAACCGGCACGAGATCAGCATGTCGATCTACCGCGGTTCCACGCCAGGGAAACCGATCCGGCCGCCATCATTTTCACCACCGGTTCCACCGGCCCGCCTAAAGGGGTGGTGTTCACCCACGGCATTTTTCATGCGCAGTTACAGCTGATCCGCGAGTATTACGGCATCGGGCCGGGCGATGTTGATCAGCCCGGTTTCCCCCTGTTTGGTTTATTTGCTGCTGCCCTTGGGGCCAAGGCGGTGATTCCGGACATGGACCCGACCCGGCCTGCTTTGGTTGAGCCGGAAAAATTCGTCCACACCTTGTTGCAACACCGGGTCACCTATTCCTTCGGTTCGCCGGCGATCTGGAACGTGGTCAGCCGGTATTGCCTGGAACAGGGTATTGTCCTGCCGGTACAAAAGGTACTGATGGCCGGTGCTCCGGTATCGGGTGAATTGGTGGGCCGTGTGCAGCGAATATTGCCTGCGGAAGCGCGGATATTCACCCCCTATGGGGCCACCGAGAGTCTTCCGGTGGCTTCCATCGAAGGCCGGGAGATCATGGCGCAGACCTGGCCGTTGACCCGAACCGGTCATGGCGCCTGTGTGGGACGTGCCCTGCCGGGAATGGAAATCCGGATCATCGAGCCGGTTGATGGAGTGATTGAATCCTGGCGGGAGGTGCGCGAACTAAAATCAGGCGCCATCGGCGAGATCGTGGTCCGCGGTCCGGTGGTCACCGCGGAGTATGCTGACAACGAACACGAAACCCAGCTGGCTAAGATCATCGACGGCGTCACCTTCTGGCACCGCATGGGTGATGTGGGTTATATTGATGAGCAGCATCGGCTGTGGTTCTGTGGCCGCAAAGCCCATCGGGTGCATACATGCCAAGGGGTGATGGACACTATCCGCTGCGAGGCCGTATTCAATGAACATCCCCAGGTGCGGCGTTCGGCGCTGATCGGCCTGGGGCAATGCACGCAGAAGGTGCCGGTGATCGTTGTTGAACCCTTCGCACCAATAGCCAATCAAGAGATTCTGTTCAGCGAGCTGCGTGTATTGGCGCAGGCCAACCCCTTGACTAGCGGGATCGAGCATTTTCTCATCCATCGCTCCTTTCCGGTGGACATTCGGCATAACGCCAAGATATTCCGTGAGAAGCTGGCATCCTGGGCCGCCAAGAGGGTGCAGCTGCCCTGTGGATGATGAAGACCTGGCCGTCCGGTTCGGACGGCGAGATGAGGAGAGAGGGATGCCGGTTCTTGCTGCATTTCGGATAAAGTACGCGACCAATCAGGAGAGGCCATGAACAGGGTATTGGTCACCGGTGGAGGCGGGTTCATCGGCCAAGCCTTGGTGCGGGAACTGACCAGGCGCGGCATCGAGACGACGGTGGTCGGCCGCAACCCCTATCCGGACCTGGCCGCCATAGGCGTGCGCTGTGTGCAGGGTGATATCCGTGATCAGGGATTTCTCGCACATGCCCTGCGTGGTTGCGATACCGTGTTTCATGTGGCCGCCAAGGCCGGTATCTGGGGCGCCCGTCAGGAATATTATGCAATCAACACCACCGGCACCCGCAATGTTATTGCCGCCTGCCGCACTAACGGCGTCGATCGCCTGGTCTACACCTCAACCCCGTCGGTGGTGTTTAACCGGTCCGATCTCGAAGGGGTGGATGAGACTGCACCCTATGCCACCGATCCCCTGTGTCATTATGCTGCCTCTAAAATTCTCGCTGAACGCGCAGTCTTGGGGGCGAACTCCGGAGGCTTGCGAACCATCGCCATCAGGCCGCATCTGGTCTGGGGGCCGGGGGATCAGCACCTAATTCCCCGGCTGCTCGATCGGGGCCGGGCTAGGGCACTGAAAATAGTCGGTTCGGGGGAGAACCGTGTCGATATCTCCTATATCGACAATGTGGTGCACGCCCATATCCTGGCGGCGGAAAACCTGGAAACCTCGGGAAGCGGTGCTGGGCAAGCTTTTTTCATTGGTCAGGAGCAACCCGTGGCCCTCTGGCCATGGATCAACACCTTGTTTGCCCGCCTGAATATCCCGGTGATCACCAGGAAGGTGCCGTTAGTCGTTGCGTATGGGGCCGGGATAGCGCTCGAGGGAACGTATGCACTGCTTGGCAAGATGGGAGAACCGAGGATGACCCGGTTCTTGGCCTGTCAACTAGCCAAATCCCACTGGTTCAGTCATGAAAAGGCGGAGCGCCTGTTGGGTTACCGGCCATTGGTCAGCACTGACGCAGGGATGGACAAGCTCGTGGACTGGCTGGAAGGAGCGGCGGGCGGCGCGCCTAATTGAAGCGCACAACGGAACGGAAAACACAAAAAATAGTATTTGGCAATTCGCTGGCGGTACGTTATTTTATTGGGTTGTCCCGGATTGGGTGGAGCAATGCCGGACGCGGAACGGCCACGCGCAGATTTGTTTTGCGGCCACGCCTGTCTTTATCAAAACCAGTAACAAGCAAACTGACAAATCCTATAAATTTTATTTAAAAAGATTTGACAGCTGAGTCATTTTTCAGTAGTTATCCGGAGCGGAAGATGAACCGCCATTCACTTGTATTGGTGGGTAATTGCCATATTTTCAGCAATGAGGGGTAGTTAGTATGATTTCGGTTGATGTTACACTGTTGATGCACATGGTCAACATGATTGTGCTGATGTTCGTTCTCAATGCAATTCTTTATAAGCCAGTGCTGGGGATTCTTGAGAAAAGGGCGCAAAAAATCGAATCTCTGAATGGTGATGTGGCTCAGTTTGAGCAGAATGCCCGTCAACGTCAGGCCGAGTTGGATGCCAAGATGCGGGAGGCGAGCAACAAGGCGAAGAGAGCCCTTGATGGTGCCCGCGCCCAGGCGCAGGCCGCCGGTGCCGAGAAGCTTGCCATCATCCGCAAGGAGTCCGACGGCGTCAAGGAAAAGCAACTGACAGACCTTCGGTCGCAGGTTGAGGTGGCCAGGAAAGAGCTTCAGGGAAATGCCGCGGGTTTTGCCCAGGCAATGGCAGGAAAGATACTTGGAAGGAGTCTGGACGCATGAGAGCTTGGAACAAAACACTACGGCCGGTTCTGCTGGCGATTCTGATTGGCGCGTTGCCGGCCGCGTTTGCCTCAGCGGCTGACGCTCCGGCTGCCGGCGCGCATCAGGAGGTGAAGGCTGCGGCGCATGCCGAGCAGCAGGGTTCTGCGACAACAGGGCACCAGGCTGCTGTCGAAGGGCATGCGGCGAAAGGCGATGGTCACGGCGCGGCCCTGAGCAGTTCATTATCGGGGGAGAAATTAAAAGATCTGTTCTGGCGAACGGTCAACTTTCTCGCTCTGGTCGTCATTTTGGTGAAGTTTGGTGCGAAGCCGATCATGTCCGGCTTGAGTGGACGGCAGCAGCAGATCCGAGAGGAGTTGGACGATCTCACCGTTCGCCGTGACGAGGCCGAGAAGTCTTATAAGGAGTTTGAGGCCAAGCTCGCCGGGATGGAGAAAGAGATGGAACTGATCGTCCAGAGGGCGATCGCGCAGGCGCAGGTCGAAAAAGAGCGCATCCTGGCGGATGCGGAAAAGGCTGCTGACGATATCAAACGTCAGGCTGAAGCCGCTGTCCAGGCTGAGTTGGAAGAGGCGAAGCGTATTCTTCTGGAAGAAATCGCGGAGCAGGCGGCAGCAATGGCTGAAGAGTTGATCGTAAAAAATCTGACCCCGGCGGATCAGATTGCGATCACCGAACAGTATCTTGAAAGAGTGGGTGCGGTACAGTGAGACATACAATACTAGCTCGTCGATATGCGAAAGCGCTCTTTTCGCTTGGAAAAGAACTCGGGAAAATTGAGGAATACAGCAGCATGGTGGGTGCGATTGCCGAATTGTACGCGGATGAGTCCATTGGTGTCGGCGATGCTGTCACCAACCCGCTTTATCCACTTGATGTCCGGCAGAAGGTTATGGCGAAAATTGCAGAGTCGGTGCAGGCCGACGCCATTATGACCAGCTTTCTGAATTTGCTCATTGAGAAAAAAAGGGCGGACATCCTTCCTGATATTGCCGAGGCAATGCAGGGTATGGTGGATAAGGATCAGAATATTAGTCATGGTTCCATCGTTTCCGCCGTTGAGATTGATGACGCGTTGCTTGGAAAGATTCAGGCAACTCTGGAAAAATTGACAGGTAATAAGGTTATACTTGAAACCCAGGTTGATCCGTCCATTATCGGCGGTATTATTGCCAAGGTTGGTGACTTGGTGCTGGACGGAAGTATAAAGACGCAACTTAATGGATTAAAGGAATCTATCAAGGGGAGAGAATAATCAATGCAGATCAAAGCAGAAGAAATAAGCCAGATTATAAAAGATCAAATTTCTGGCTATAAAAAGGATATCGACCTGAAGGAAACCGGCACCGTCCTCTCGGTTGGTGACGGTATTGCCCGCGTCTATGGCGTGGAAAACTGCCAGGCAATGGAACTGCTCGAGTTCCCGGGTAATATCTTTGGACTCGCCCTGAACCTTGAAGAGGACAACGTCGGTTGCGCCGTACTTGGAGATGTTCGCGACATCAAGGAAGGTGATATTGTCAAGCGCACCGGCAAGATCGCTATGGTTCCGGTCGGACCGGAAATGGAAGGCCGGGTTGTTGATGGTATCGGCCAACCGATTGATGGTAAGGGGCCAATCACCGCCAAGGAATTCCGTAAGATGGAAGTCATCGCCCCCGGTGTTATCGCCAGAAAAGGGGTGCATGAACCCTGTTATACCGGTGCCAAGGCTGTTGATGCCATGACGCCCGTTGGTAAAGGACAGCGCGAATTGGTCATCGGTGACCGCCAGATTGGTAAAACCGCCCTCTGCGTTGATGCCATCATCGCGCAGAAGGATACCGATGTTCATTGTATCTACGTTGCCATTGGCCAGAAAAAATCAACCGTGGCTCTGGTCGTGGAAAATCTACGGAAACACGGTGCCATGGAATATACTACCGTGGTTGCCGCATGCGCCTCTGACCCCGCGCCAATGCAATATGTCTCCGCCTTCGCCGGATGCGCCATGGGCGAATACTTCCGTGATAACGGCCAGCATGCCTTGATCATTTATGACGATCTTTCCAAGCAGGCTGTTTCCTATCGCGAATTGTCCTTGCTGCTTCGCCGTCCTCCTGGACGTGAAGCCTATCCCGGCGACATCTTTTTTAACCACTCCCGTCTGCTGGAACGTGCCGCTAAATTGAGCGACGCCTTGGGTGCTGGTTCTTTGACCGCCTTGCCGATCATCGAGACGCAGGCTGGCGACGTTTCCGCTTTCATTCCGACCAACGTTATTTCAATCACCGATGGTCAAGTCTATCTGGAGCCGAGCCTCTTTTTCGCCGGTGTACGTCCGGCAATCAACGTCGGCCTTTCCGTTTCCCGTGTCGGGGGCGCAGCTCAGGTCAAAGCGATGAAACAAGTTGCCGGTACCTTGCGGCTCGACTTGGCCCAATATCGCGAATTGGCGGCCTTTGCCGGCTTCGGTTCCGATCTTGACGCCGCAACACAGGCTCAGTTGACCCGCGGCGAACGCTTGGTGGAGATCCTCAAGCAACCGCAGTATCAACCGCTGCCAATGGAAAAACAGGTCACCATCATCTTTGCCGGAACCAAAGGCTTTCTCGATAAGTTCCCGGTGAATACCCTTGCGGACTACGAAAAAGAACTCTACAGCTACATTGAGACCAACGAACCTTCTATTTTCAACGAACTCAAAGAGAAGCAGATCATTTCTCCAGAACTCGAAGAGAAAATGAAAAAGACACTGGTAACCTTTGGAGAAACCTTCAAGGCCACCAAGGGCCTGAACTGAGCGCAAAGGTAGACTCTCATGCCTGGATTAAAAGACGTTAAAGATAAAATCAAAGGTGTAAAGAAAACCGCCCAAATCACCAAGGCCATGAACATGGTGGCCTCGGCTAAATTGCGCGGCGCCCAGGAGAAGATGGAGCGGTTTCGCCCCTATGCCGGCAAGTTCGCCGAAGCGATGCGTGATCTCTCCGGTGGCATGGATAGCAGTGATCTCCCTTTAATGGAAGTCCGCGAAGTAAAGACCGTCGAGATCGTTGTGGTCACTTCGGATCGCGGACTCTGCGGCAGCTTTAACGCCAATATCATTAAAGCTGCTGAAAGGCTTAGAAAACAGTATGAGGCTGCCGGGAAAACCGTCAGTTTTGTCACCGTTGGCAAGAAAGGGACGCAGGCTTTCAGGAAAAGTGGGAAGCTACGCGCCCACTTCAATGATATCATGGGTTCTTTCCAGATGTTCAACGCCCGCGAGATTTCACAAAGCATCACCGAGGCCTTTCTCAGCGGTGAAAGTGACCAGGTCGATATCGTCTATGGCAGATTTTACTCCGTGGCGATGCAAAAACCTGAGCGGGAAGAACTGTTGCCGATCAAGCCTGTGACCGCTACCGAGGGTGGCGCTCCTGGAAAGACGGAAGTTTCTGGATCGTATAGCTATGAGCCAGATCCCGGGGAAATCATGGAAGTGCTGCTGCCACTTTTTCTGAATGTTCAGATCTATCACGCCATGCTGGAAGTAGGCGCGAGTGAACATGCCGCGCGCATGACCGCCATGGACAATGCTACCAATGCCTGCAAGGACATGATCAAGCAATTGACCCAGCTGTACAACAAAGCACGTCAGGCTGCTGTTACCGGCGAATTGATGGATATCGTCGGCGGTGCCGAGGCACTTAAAGGATAATACGGATACCACTTGGTATTTCAATAGGTTAGAGGAGGCCATTTCAAATGGGTGAGACACGAGTAGGAAAAGTCATACAGGTTATTGGACCGGTCGTCGATGTCGAGTTTGAGCCGGGCAATCTGCCTGAAATTATGAATGCATTGTTTATTACCAATCCGGCCATCAACGATGAGCCCGACAATCTTGTTTGCGAGGTTGCCCAGCATCTCGGCGATAATGTTGTTCGCACAGTTGCCATGGACCAAACCGACGGCCTTGTGCGTGGTATGGAAGTGAGAGATACCAACGCTCCGATTACCATTCCGGTCGGTTCACCAGCACTCGGACGCATTATGAATGTTGTTGGCCGTCCTGTTGATGGCTTAGGCCCCATAGTTTCCGAGAAGAACATGGCGATCCACCGTCCGGCTCCTGCTTTCACCGAGCAGGATACCGAGGTAAACGTTCTTGAAACCGGCATTAAGGTTATCGATTTGCTGGTTCCCTTTCCTCGCGGCGGCAAGATGGGATTGTTCGGTGGGGCAGGTTGCGGCAAGACTGTTATCATGATGGAGATGGTCAATAACATCGCTATGCAGCATGGTGGTATTTCTGTCTTTTGCGGGGTTGGCGAGCGGACCCGTGAAGGTAATGATCTCTACCATGAAATGAAGGAATCTGGTGTTTTACCCAAAGCTGCCCTTGTTTATGGCCAGATGACCGAGCCGCCTGGCGCCCGTTCCCGCGTGGCCCTGACCGGTCTGACTGCAGCCGAGTATTTTCGTGATGAGGAAGGCCAGGACGTTCTCTTCTTCGTCGACAATATCTTCCGCTTTACCCAAGCTGGTTCTGAGGTTTCGGCTCTCCTTGGTCGTATTCCTTCGGCGGTTGGGTATCAGCCGACGTTGGCCACTGACCTTGGTGCCTTGCAGGAGCGCATTACCTCAACGACTAAAGGATCGATTACTGCAGTTCAATGCGTCTATGTTCCCGCTGACGACTTGACTGACCCGGCACCGGCAACCACCTTTGCCCACTTGGACGGAACCGTTGTTCTCTCCCGGCAAATCGCTGAGCTTGGTATCTATCCGGCGGTTGATCCGCTCGATTCCACCTCCCGTATTCTTGACCCAAATGTTGTCGGAGAGGAACACTATAAAACTGCTCGTGGCGTCCAGGTGTCATTACAAAAATACAAAGAATTGCAAGATATTATCGCCATTCTCGGTATGGACGAACTCTCCGAAGAAGATCAGTTAACCGTTACTCGTGCCCGTAAAGTGCAGCGCTTCCTGTCACAACCGTTTCATGTTGCCGAGGTCTTTACCGGCTTTCCTGGAAAGTACTGCAAGGTTGCTGATACGGTCCGCGGTTTTAAAGAAATTCTTGATGGCAAGCATGATGACCTGCCCGAGGCTGCCTTCTATATGGTCGGTGGGATTGAAGAAGCTGTTGAGAAAGCAGCTGCCCAAAAAGCGAAAGCCTGATCACGTGTGCGCTGAAGCGAGGTAAAGAAAAATGGCTCAAATTCATCTTGAAGTCGTAACACCCAGTGGTGCTGTGGTCAGTGAAGAGGTCGATATTGTCACGGCTCCCGGGGTTGGAGGAGAGTTTGGCGTACTTGCCAACCATGCTCCTTTTTTGAGCACGATAAAAACCGGGACGCTGAGTTTTAAGAAAGATAAAGTCTCTAAATACTTGATGGTGACTGGCGGTTTTACCGAAGTATCAAACAATAAAATCACCTTTCTTGTTGAAAGTGCTGAATTTGGCAATGAGATTGACGTTGATCGGGCCCTGCGCGCTAAAGAGCGAGCCGAAAAACGTTTGGTGCAGGCGCAACAGGCCGCTGAGAAAATCAATCGGGTACGGGCAGAAGCAGCTTTGCAGAGGGCACTGGCACGCATCCGGACGGCAGAGATGGTTCGGCACTGATTGTTTTTCCTTCTATAGACCAATAAAAAAAGCCGCCTTTTGGGCGGCTTTTTTTATTGGTCGTTTTTTGTTGCCAATTTTCTCGAATACAGACAGCAAAAATCAGTCATAGGTTGTACGGAAAATGGGACACTGCAACTTCTGGTGCGTTTACAGTCTAATGGCAGCGGTATGATGATGGTCAACGTAGGCGGCAATACCTGCGGCAAGTTGTGCGGCAATTTTATCGAGGTGCTGCTCGTTTTGCAGAAGTTTCGCCTCATCTGGATTGGTAATAAAAGCGATCTCGGTCAGGATCGCAGGCATTTCTGCGCCAATCAACACATAAAATGGAGCCTGCTTGACCCCAAGATCACGGGGTTTATAGCTGCGTCCAAAATTCGCTACCAGATTGGTTTGTACAAAGCGTGCAAGCCGGGTGGACTCGTCGATCTTTGAATTTTTCATCAGGGTAGCCAGGATATCCTGCATCTCGCCAATGCTGTGCGTTGAGGTTGCATTTTCAAAGGCGGCAATCCGCATGGCATTGGCGTCGGTCGCCAAGTTGAGAAAATAAGTTTCTATGCCCCCTTTAGTTTGATCAGAATGAGCGTTGATATGGATAGAGATGAAAAGATCGCTCTTATGGGTATTGGCAATTGCCGTACGTTCCTCAAGGGGGATATAGACATCCTTGGTGCGGGTGAGCACGACCTCGTATCGATAGGTTTCCTTCAGTATTTTATCTATTTTTTTTGATATGTTAAGCACAACATCCTTCTCTTTTAAACCAAAAGCCATTGCCCCTGGATCCTTGCCGCCATGCCCCGGATCGATCACAATTTTGCGGACCCCCAGTCCCAACTGTTGAGCGAGCGATAATTTTTCATGGGACCCTGTCCTCGAGGGCGTTGGGGACTCAATTTTTGGACTTCGCTTTTTTTGATCGCTCAGACTGACAACAACCTGCTCCGCCACATCTTTACCGGGAGGTGTTTTGACGATTTCCTGAACGGGGGAAGCGGCTGACTGTGACGGAGCATTAGGTGAAGCCGTGGCAGAAGGTTGAGTGTTTGGAGTGGTCGTCTTGACCGCACCATGGATGTCGACTACCACCCTGAATGGATCTGTCAGGCTGAAGATTTTGTATTCCGCTAGAGATTCCAGTTCGAGAATAATCCGTGCGGTTTTGTCATCATTTTGGTTTGAATGAACCTCTTTAAGCAGACCATTTCGGATAAGGATAGGGGTGCGCAATGCAGGTGGAACATAGCTTTGGGCCAAATCTACATAGAGGCGGCGTGGTTTGGTGCCGTTTTGTTCCCCTGCCTTTGCCCTGAAGGAGACAGGAGCGGTTGTTTGGAGAACGATGCGGCTATAATCTTCGGTCGACCAGTATTTCACAGGGGAGAGGAGATTGAGGTGTTTCGGCCCCGAGACGGGCGGTTCCGCGGTGGATGCTGATAGAAGTTTATCTTGCTCCGGTTTTTTTATGTGGGCCTTGGCCTTTTCGAATTGATCGCCCTGGGGATAGATGGTCATTATTTTGAGATACAGGTCGTTGGCCAGCTTTTCTTTCCCTGTGTTCTGCTGGGCGCACTCCGCCGCATTGTACAGGGCGTCATCGGCGAGGGCGTGTCCAGGATAGAGGTCTGCCAGTTCAAGATAACTGTTCAACGCGGTTTCCAGATCCAGAGGCTTCTTGAACACGTCATACATGCGGTGATACGTTTTGGCGGTCAGATAAAGACTGGTTGGTCCAAGAGCACCTTTTCGCTCCAATACATGGATTGTACGAAAAGTACGGGCGTTGTTCAGCCAATTGCCTCGATCTTTACCAAGGGAACGATCTTGTTCAAGACGTGCCGCATATTCCTTGGCAACTTTATACTGCTGTTCAGGTGTCAGATTTTCTTTTTGCTCGGCTTTTATACCCACTTTTACAGCGGAAAAAGACATGGTCGCCGCCCCTAATACCAGAAATAGAGTGAGTAACAGGTGTGTTAACCTTCTAAAGAGGGCAGGGCTCAAATATGAAGAGGGTGTGAGTCTTGTAAGCATGAAAGGAGCGCGAGTGGTAACGCGTTAAAATAAAAAGAAAAAATAAGCGGCGAAATGGAAGCTGTTCAATGCTGCCGAATTAGTTTTTAATATACAGTGTTTTAGTCTGCAGGTAAAATAAATTGTACTTTTTGCGGATTACGGATTTAAAATTTTAAAATTGGCCGTCCTGCGGCAAAAATTGAATTTAAAAAATTGAACTAGGGGGGAAGGATAGAAAAAGCTAGGAGGAATGGTCAGCAATCGGTCTTGTTAACGTATCCCAATGCCTGGTAGAGGATATCGAGCGCCTGTTTGGGGGTCAAATCATCGGGATTGATGGTGGCCAGCAAACTGAGGATTGGACTCGCGGGAGGAGAAAAGAGGGGGAGTTGGCAGGGGGTCTGTTTTTTGTTCTTTTTTCCGGCAGCGATTTTGGGTTGACCTTGTAGGTTGTACTCCCCCAATTCTATGTTTTTTAAAATTTCATAAGCACGGGCAATAACATGTCCGGGAACACCGGCGAGAGCGGCTACCTGAATACCATAGCTGCGGTTTGTGGCACCCTTGACTAATTTGTGGAGAAAAATAATGGTGTCATTCCATTCTTTTACCGCAATCGAATAGTTCTGAATTTTTTTGCTAGTGGCGGCCATATCCGTCAACTCGTGATAATGGGTAGCAAACAGAGTTTTGATGCCGATTGTGTTCTTCTGTGCCAGTTCTTCCGCCACTGCCCAAGCAATGGCCAAACCATCATAGGTCGAGGTCCCTCGACCGATTTCATCGAGAATGACCAAGCTGTTTTCGGTGGCGTTATTCAGTATATTGGCAGTCTCGTTCATTTCCACCATGAAGGTCGATTGGCCCCGCCGGAGGTCATCCATGGCGCCAACTCGGGTGAAAATACGATCCACCAGGCAGATGTCGGCGGATTCTGCCGGGACGAAGCTGCCGAGATGGGCCATTAGTACTATCAGGGCGGTTTGTCGCAAAACGGTCGATTTTCCCGCCATGTTGGGGCCGGTGATGATCAGCAGTTCGTTGTCCTCTTGATTCAGGTGGACATCGTTGGGGACAAAACGGCCGGGTTCAAGAGCTCTTTCGATGACGGGGTGCCGGCCTTCGGTGATGGTGATGGTGCGCTCGGTATTGATCGCTGGCCGGCAGTAGCGGTAACGGCTGGCAATCTCGGCAAAACAGGCGAGAACGTCAATCTGGGCTAAGAGGTTGGCGCTGGTCAGCAGGCGCTGGCTGTGCTCGACGAGCTGTTCCCGGATTTCCAAGAAGAGCGCATATTCAAGTTCCAGGCGCCGTTCCTGGGCGGTACTGATGGCTTGCTCCAGTTCTTTGAGCTCGGGGGTGATGAAGCGTTCGGCATTAACCAGGGTCTGTTTGCGGATGAAATAGTCGGGCAGGGCATCGGCCTGGCTGCGGCTCACTTCGAAATAATAACCGAACACCTTGTTATAGCCGACCTTAAGTTTTGCCAGGCCGGAGCGTTCCCGCTCGCTATTCTCCAAATTGAGGATCAGCTTTTTACCGTCGCGAAGCAGGATGAGGAGACGGTCGAGTTCGGCGTGATACCCCTCCCGGATCAGGTTACCCTCCCGCAGGGTGATTGGGGCGTCGTCGCGGATAGCATTGTCGATAAGCAGGTGCAGGTCGGCCAGGGTGTCGAATTCGGTGGCCATGGTGCGCAGTAGGGAAGAAGAGCGGTCTGCCAGCAGAGTGTGCATGGCTGGAAATTGCGCCAGGGAGGTTTTGATGGCGCTCATGTCCCGTGCATTGCCATGGCCCAGGACAAGCCGGCTGCATAACCGTTCCAGGTCGTAGACTGCATCAAGCAGGGTGCGCATGGTGGCCCTGGCTTCGGCATGCAGGATTAGTTCCTGAACGCTGCTCAGACGGGTTTCGATCTGTTCCGCATCCTGGAGGGGAAAGAGCAGCCAGCGCCGCAGCAGGCGGGCGCCCATGGGGGTGGCTGTCCGGTCAAGCACTGACAACAACGAACCTTCGCGCTGCCCGCCGACAAGGGTTTCGGTGAGTTCCAGGTTGCGACGGGAGGGTTCGTCAATGATCAAATAGCCGCTGTGGGTGAGGGGGCTGATCCGTTTGATGTGGGACAGGTCGGATTTTTGCGTCTCCCGCAGATAGAGCAGCAGAGCTCCGGCGGCGTTAATCGCGGCGGTGAAGGTCTCACAGCCGAATCCGGCCAGGCTGGTGGTGCGGAAATGTTCGGTCAGGGTGGTGTGCGCCATCCGGGCCTCGAAATGAACGTCAGGGCGTCCGGTGAGGCAAAGCTGACCCAACAGGGTGGTCAGCAGGCCGGTCAAGCTGGCGTACTCCTCCATTTCGGAGTGGGCCAGCAAGAGTTCGGCGGGGCGCAGGCGGGTGAACTCGTCAATCAGGGGGGCGGGATCCTTGGGAGGAAAGGTGATCTCGCTGACCTGAAAGCGACCGGTGGAGATGTCGATAAAAGCGAGTCCGGCCAGCATCTCCTTGGCTGATTTACGGCTGATCGACAGCGCACAGACGTAACAGTCCGACTTGGCATCAAGCAGTTGGTCGTCGGTGGTGACGCCAGGACTGACCACCCGGACGACTTCCCGCTTGACGATGCCTTTGGCCTCCTTGGGATCCTCGACCTGCTCGCAGATAGCCACCCGGTAACCGGCCTTGATCATCCTGCCGAGATACCCGGTCACCGCATGAAAGGGCACACCGCACATCGGGATTTTGTTGACCTCGTCCTTGGCGCTGCGAGAAGTCAGGGTGATCCCCAAGACCTTGGCGGCAGTCACGGCATCGTCAAAGAACATCTCGTAGAAATCGCCCATGCGATAGAACAGGATGGTGTCCGGATGCTGCTCTTTGATCTCCAGGTACTGCTGGAGCATGGGGGTTATTTTAGGCGGTGTGCTCATGGCTGGGATATGCGATCGGACCGAGAAAATCCGGCGCGAAGAGGTCAAAGGTCTGTTCGATGTGCTGGGGGATGGTTCTGATTTCCGCGCACACGGTCATGAAATTGTGATCCCCATCCCAACGAGGAACAAGGTGGAAGTGGAGATGGTCGGCAATGCCGGCGCCGGCAGCTTTTCCCAGATTGAGGCCGATATTGATTCCCTGGGGGCGCAGATGGCGGCGCAGAATGGTGCAGCAAGCGGACAGCATGATCATTAACCGGGTGTTTTCCTCTGCGGTGAGTTCGGTGAGGTCGCTCAGGTGTCGCCGGGGTGCGAGTAAAAGATGGCCGTTGGCATAGGGAAAACGGTTGAGCAGAACCACGGTCAGGGCATCGCGAAAAAGCAGCAGGTGGGGTTTGTCCTGGGCGGCGGTCCCGGGAGGTTCGAAGAGACAGCCGCTGACTCTGGGGGCGGTGCCGAGGACATGTTCCATCCGCCAGGGTGCCCACAGGGTATTCATACCGTTTGCGGTCTTTCCAGAATACGGGCGGAAAGCTCGTCGCCGGCTTCAAGGATAGCGTATGTTCCTGGTGCGCCATAGCGGCTGGTGGCCTGAAAACTTCCCGGATTGAGAAAAAGTGTGCTGCCGTGGCGATGGCAGGCCGGTTGGTGGGTGTGGCCGTAAATCATGCAGTCCGCCTCGGGAAAGAGACGCCAGAGCGCACCTTCAATGTCCTGCTCCAGCCCGGCTCCGTGGGTGAGGCCGATAGTGTACCGGCCAAGGGTGAAGACCTTCTGCTCGGGATACCGGGCCCGGACGTCGCCTCCGCACATGTTGCCGCACACCGCATGGATGATGGTACCGTGGAAGGCCTCAAGCACAGAGAGGGAAGTCAGGTCACCGGCATGGATGATCACCTCGCACCCGCGGAAACAGTCCTGGACCTGCCTGGTCAAGAGGCTGTCCGGTCGACTGAGATGCGTATCTGAGAGTACCCCTGCTCGAATCACTGGGTGCGCTCGCAATTTGGCTTGTTGCTGTTCATGGGGCAGCAGTTTATAAAAATTGCGTTTTGAACACAAGGGAAGACCGGATGCTTAAGGATAATTTTAGCGGCGATGCAGGAAGCTGTTGCAAAAAATCAGGACGTACCGTAACATGGCTCCTCTTTAAAGCAACCGATTAATAAAGAGTTAAGGATGAATCCATGTATACAGCTTCTGATTTGCGCAAAGGCCTGAAAATTCAGATTGATGGCGAACCGTATATTGTCACCGAATTTGATTTTTCAAAACCGGGAAAAGGGCAGGCACTTTACCGGACCAAGATGCGTAATATGATTACCGGAATCCAATTCACCCAGACCTATCGATCCAATGATAAATTTGACCGGCCGAATCTTGAAGAGCGGAACATGCAGTTCCTCTATGCCCAGGATGACGAATACCATTTCATGGATACGGTCTCTTTTGAGCAGATTTTCCTCACCAAAGAGCAATTGGGCGATAATCTCAGTTTTCTGATTGACAACATGGAAGTGCAGGTCCTCTTTTTTGGCGACCGCCCTATCGACGTCACTCTGCCGACCTTTGTCAATCTTGAGGTGACGGTGGCCGATCCTTGGGCTAAGGGCGACACCTCCGGTTCCGACACTAAACCGGTGACCGTGGAAACCGGGTTTCAGCTCCAAGTGCCTCCTTTTGTCGAAAAAGGCGATAAGATTCAAATTGATACCCGAACAGGTTCCTATATTACCCGGGTGAAAGAATAAGCAAAGATGCTCACGCCTGAGGGCCTGCGGCAGCGATCAAACCTGCTGCAGGCTATCCGTTCGTTTTTTCTCGAACGCGACTACATTGAAGTCGATACCCCCCTGCGGCTGCCGGTCCTGATTCCCGAATCCAATCTGATTCCTTTCTCCAGCGAAGGTTGTTATCTGCACACTTCTCCTGAATTGTGCATGAAACGGCTTCTCGCCAGGGGGTGCACCCGCATATTTCAGATTTGCCATTGTTTCCGCAAGGAGGAGCACGGGCGGCTGCATCAGTCGGAATTCACCATGCTCGAGTGGTATCACAAGGGATGGGATTATTTTGATTTGATGCGCCAATGCGAGGCGCTGCTCTGTACCCTTGGGCGGCAATTGTCCCATGAGTCCGCAGGCTCATCCGTACAATATCTATCCTGGCGGGATTGCCGGGTGACGCTCACGCCGCCGTGGGATCGGTTGACCGTGACCGAGGCCTTTCAGCGCTATGCTGGCCGTGAAGTCAGCGCGGTTTTGCGCGCGGGGAATTTTGACGAGATTTTGGTAACCGAGATCGAACCGCACCTGGGACGGGAACGGCCGGTTTTCCTCTATGATTTCCCCGTTGAACTGGGTTCCCTGGCCCGCCGCAGTCCCCAGAATCCCGCAGTGGCCGAACGCTTCGAGCTCTATATCGCCGGGGTGGAACTGGCCAATGGCTTTTCCGAACTGGTCGACCCGCAGGAACAGCGGCATCGTTTCGCGTCGGAACAGGCCACGCTGTGCGCAGCCGGTAGAGAGGTTGTGCTGCCGGAAAAATTCCTTGCGGAGTTGCGCCTAGTGGGGGAAACGGCGGGTATTGCCCTGGGGGTTGACCGATTGTGCATGCTCCTCATGGGAAGCTCCGATATTGCGGCGGTCACCCCGTTTATTTTTGAAGAATTATAAGGTACTTCTTTTTCTTTTTTTTTCTTTCATCTACTATACAGGAATGTCGGGCAATATAATTGCCTCTCCTGGCACACTGATCACCTCCCTTTCCGGCAGCAACAGGGCTGTCATCCTGCCGCCATACACCGCTCCGGTGTCGATGCCGATTTTGTTGTCCGTCAGGTAGGGGTCGGTGAAAACGGTGTGGCCAAAGACAACCGGTTTGCCGAAATCATAGGTGCTCAAAAGGAACGACTCGCGAGCCCATAGGCACCATTGAGCTGTCTGTTGACTGAGGTGGCGGCCGGGTTGTAAACCGGCATGCACATACAGCGCGTGCCGGTCTTCCCAGAAAAGGGGCAGGCTCCTGAGAAAGGCAAGGTGTTCAGGGGGAACGCGGTTGGCTTTTTCCTCAGGCGTAGCCAAGGGTGAGAGTTGATAACTGGCAATCGTCTGCATTCCCCCGACCTGAAGAAAAAGGCTGCTGTCCCCGCCGGTCAGATACTGAAGAAAAAGGAAATCGTGATTTCCCATCAGGGGAACGACACGGGGATGACTTGCGCAGAGGGACAGGATGGTTGCCACTACTTCCCTGGAGTTTGGTCCCCGGTCAACATAATCGCCAAGGAAAACAAGGGTGTCAGCCCGATGAAGCACTTTTTGCAGTAAGATGGTGAGCGAGGCGTGGCAACCGTGGATGTCCCCGATCACGCAGGTGGTTGAGTCTGCTGTTTGCATGATGACTAGTGTTTAATTAACAATACAAATCGATGAGCCATGGATATTAAGCAGCGTCAGTTGATCAAGAAATATGTCGATCTCGTTATTGGTAGGTGGTGTTTCATCATCAGCAGCCTGCTGGTTGGTATAACATTGGGGCTTGGTTACTATTTTTTTGTTCCAAAATTATATCAAAGCACCGCCATGCTCAGCTACGAACAACAGCAGATCAATCCTGCTAAAATGGATCCCGAGCAGGGAAGAGTAAAGTTGCAGGAATCCTTAGCGACCTTAAAAGAATTGGTAACCAGCCGCAACAGCCTTGAAAAGGTCATTATCCAGTATTCTTTGTATGAGGGAGCAAGGAAAAAATTGCCGATCGAAGATGTTATCGAAACGATGCGCAAGGATATCAGTATCCTGCCGGCAAATAAAGGTGATATTTTCAGTGTTACGTATCAAGGAACAGATCCGCAAAAGGTGATGAAGGTAACCAATGCCCTGGCATCGCTTTTTATTGAAGAGAATCTCAAGTATCGGGAAGAACGGGCGACCGAAACTTCTAAATATACCCAGAGTGAATTGTCCACATCGAAAAAGGTGCTTGATGAAAAAGAACAGCAGATGCGGGATTATAAACTGAAATACTTTAATGAAATGCCGGAGCAGCGGCAAAGTAACCTCGCGCAACTCCAAGCGCTTATGCTGCAAAACCAAGGAATTCAGAATTCCATCCAGGAGCTTGAACGGACAAAGATCATGGTGCAAGAGCAGGCGGGGCTGCAGCAGCGGTTGGCGGCTCTCCGTTTTGGTTCCGAATCGACAAACAACGCCTCGCGGCAGCCTGATAGCGATGCAGTTCGATTGCAGCGGTTGCGGGGGCATCTGGGAGAACTGCAAGGGAAATACACCGATATTCATCCCGAGATCAGGCGGACCAAGCAGCTGATCGAACAATTGGAGAGGAAGGGTGTCACCGTGCGACCGCTAGCGGGGCAGGAGACGCCATCGACCGCAAGCAGGTCAATGATGGCATCGAGCTTGGAAGGCCAGAAAATACAAGCCCAGTTGAAGCAGATTGACGTTAATATTGATCAATTGCGCCAAGAACAGGCGAAAATTCCTCTCCAAATAACCCAATATCAGAAATGGATTGAAGCAGTTCCCACTCGTGAAGCGGAATGGACCAGTCTCACCAGGGATTATAATGAATTGCGCCGTCATTATGATCAACTGGTTGCCCAAAACCTGCAAGCGCAATCCGCTGAAAATCTTGAGAAGAATCAAAAAGGCAGCAAATTCAAAATTGTCGATTCCGCCCTCCTTCCCGAGAAACCATTCAAACCGAATTTTTTAAAAATATTTTTTGTCGCCATTGCCGTTGGACTGGGACTCAGTATTGGTTCTGTCCTGGCTCTTGATATTATCGATACCTCCTTTAAAGATGTCGGCGAGTTGGAGGAATACATCGGTGTGCCGGTGATCTGTGCCATTCCCTTTATTGAAAAAGAGGGGGAGATCAAGAAGGAGAAGCGTGTTTTTCGATTCAGTGTAATCTTGGTTTCGTTGTATGGGTCCGTCTTGTTGGCGGTAATCGCCGGTATGTGGATCAAAGGTATGATTATCGTTTGAGAATCTTCTCTTTATTTTTCGCGTAATCCAAAAAATGTATACTAAATATTACGGGCTTGCCAGGAAACCTTTTGCCCTGACGCCTGATCCCGCGGTGGTTTTTATGAGTGAAACCCACCAGGAAGGGCTGGCTATACTCAAATATGGCATTCTCAGTAAAAAATGCTTTCTGGTGCTGACCGCTGATGTCGGCTCAGGCAAGACAACCCTGCTTCAAGCCTTAGTCAATTCTTTAGAACAGGATGTGCATCTCTGTCTGCTCAACAATCCGATTCTCCAACGGGATGAGTTTTTTTCCTACATCGCTAAAAAACTCGGATTGCATTGGGACGGCAACAAGGCGATGTTCCTGATTGAATTCGGCAACCTGCTGAAAGAGTGTTACAGCAAGGACGAGCGGGTGTTGTTGATTTTCGATGAAGCCCATGTCCTCCCGGTTGATCTGCTGGAAGAAATCCGCTTGCTCTCAAATCTCGAAGAAAAGGAGCAGGACGTGCTCTCAATTTTTTTGGTGGGTCAACCGGAACTCAATGAGCGTATGAACGATGACCGGCTCCTGCCCTTGCGACAGCGCATCGGCATCCGTTTTCATCTCCATCGGTTCACGCTGGATGAAACACGGCAATATATTCTTTTTCGTTTGCGCCATGCAGGAGCTCGCCATCTCAACATTTTCTCCGAGGAGGCCATTGCGGTGATTCACCGGGTGAGTCACGGTACTCCCAGGCTGATCAATATTATCTGCGATCACGCTTTGCTCACCGGGTTTGCCGAAGGCACGCCTGTAATCGGTACCGAACTCATTGAAGAGAGTGTCGACGATCTTCATTTCCCTGGTGAGCATACCACCCTTCCTGTTGTCAACTCGAGAAACAAAAACCGATTGATCCTGACGGTGCTTGGAGGAGTGGCTTTGGTCGGATTTGTGTGCGTGATCTACTTGTGGAAGTACTATCGGTAAGTTGGGCTTTTCACCTTCGAGCAGGAGCGTGCTCGAATCGTGGCGAGAAAACTGCGTTTTAACGGTTGGTGGAGGTGGGTGTGGGTAAGGTATTCAATGCCTTGAAGCGGGCTGATGAATCGGTGGAACTGGAGAGAGAAGCGATGGGGCCGGTGGCGGTTGAAAACCGACATTCCTGGGAACCACCCCCTGTTTCGCCGCCTCCTCCCCGGAAGGAGATTGCTGAAAAGAAGGTACAGCAACCGGGACAATGGGATGATCGGCTGATTCTCGCAACAATGACGACCGGACCGGTGGCGGAGAGCATCCGTGCGCTGAGAACGCGTATCCTGTTTCCGTCATCTGGAAAAATCCCCCGGACCATCCTGGTGACCAGCGCCGCTCCTGATGAGGGGAAGAGCTTTATCTGCGCCAATCTGGGGATTTCACTTGCCCAGGGGGTGGATAACTACTGCCTGTTGGTGGATTGCGATTTACGCAAGCCCGGGCAGCACGATTTTTTCGGTTTGGGCAATAAAGCCGGATTGTCTGACTATCTGCAGCATAAAAAGCAAATACCGGAATTGCTGGTGCCATCCGGCATTGAAAAACTTTCTATTTTGCAGGCGGGTCCACGTTCAATCAATCCCGCTGAACTGCTCGGCTCGGCTGCCATGACCAGCTTGGTTGATGAACTTGCCCAGCGCTACGATGACCGGATCGTGCTTTTCGACAGCCCTCCGCTGCATGCCGCCAGCGAGACAGCTGTGCTTGCCCAGCATGTCGATGGTGTGGTGCTCGTGGTCCGGTATGGCGTTTCACGTCGTGAACATGTCAAGGCTCTTGCCGACGCCATCGGACGCGACAAGATACTCGGGGTTATATTCAACGCTTACCGGGCAACGGTTCTGGATTACAAGGTGTTTGGTTATTATGAGTACCAGCAGGAGTCGTACGGCAGCGAAAAATAATTGGTTTTGTTTTTTTAACTGCGCGATACTTTCGGCATCGCGTCCCGCGTCCTTTCATTTTTTCTGTAGCTGAAAAGCAGCGCAACTGATATGTTTTTGCGCTTTTCCGTAAGGGAGACGGAGATACAGCTCCATTGGCCTCATGTTTTGTTCCAGAATGAAACAACAACTCAGACCATGAAAAGGACGTGCGCAATGCAAGCAGCAAAAGGCAAGGTGACAGGGAAGGAAGCGCTCCAAATACTGTTGAACGGCAATAAAAGATTTCTTACAGGAAAACTCGAACATCCAAACCATTGTGAAGAGTCACGGAAAGGCTTGGTTTCGCGACAGGAACCTATTGCGGTGGTTCTTGCCTGCGCCGATTCACGGGTCCCGCCGGTCGATATTTTTGATCAGGGCCTTGGTGATCTGTTTGTGCTGAGAGTCGCGGGAAATATCATCAATGATCACATCCTCGGCAGTATTGAATATGCAGTATCACATCTGCATACCCCGCTGGTTATGGTCATGGGCCATTCCTCGTGCGGGGCGATCGGAGCGGTGGCGCAAGGCATAAAATTAGGTGGCCATATTGCCAGCCTGACCCCGGCCATCGAGGCGGCGTTGAAAAAAGCCAAAGGCCAGGAAGGACACTGGACCAATAATGCCGCCATGGAACTCGCCAAAACCATGGCCAAGAAAATCGAGGAATCGGAGCCGATTGTCGCCGATCTGGTGCAAGAGGGAAAAGTGTGTGTTGTCGCAACCTATTACGATCTGACCACCGGAGAGGTGACCGTGCTTTGATGGCATGAAAGCAAGGACCCTTGAGTTGCGCAATTGCAGTGGCCAGCCAAATTTTTTTTGAGTGAAGCTTCTTTTAGGGTGAATTTTTTCCGGCTGTGTCGGCCGTATGTAAAACCAGCGTCATCGAGGCGCTGGTTTTTTTTTCTTATCCTTCTCAACCGTTCATAAAGGTCGCTTCACCCGGTTTTTCCGTGCTAGTTCTTTAATGTTGATTGACAATTTTGTCGGGTCAAACCTTTATTGACCTTTGCTTGACAGAGCATATGACCTTCCCCCTTGATATAATTCTGCCACTTCTGGAGCGTGAAGTCAGCGGCTATCAGGTCCCGGTTGTCGATCTGATTGCAGCCCAGACTCGTGATCCATTCAAAATTTTGGTGGCGACCATCCTCTCGGCGCGGACCAAGGACGAGGTGACGGCAACCGCGTCCCGTAAACTTTTTGCCTTGGCCGGAACGGTTGATGAGTTGGCGCGACTGACGGTCGAGGAGTTGGAAAAGCTGATTTACCCTGTGGGCTTTTTTCGGAGCAAGGCAAAATACCTCAACCAGTTACCAGTCGCGCTCAAAGAGCAGTTCGGCGGTGTTGTTCCCCAGGATATCGAAAGCCTGCTTACCTTGCCCGGTGTCGGACGCAAGACCGCCAATTTGGTGATTGCCGTGGCCTTCAACAAACCGGCGATATGCGTGGACACGCATGTGCACCGCATCATGAATATCTGGGGAGTGGTCCAGACCGCAACACCGTTGCAGACCGAAATGGCGCTGCGGAAAATATTGCCGGAGCACTCTTGGGCAGGAATCAACTCCATCCTGGTTGCCTTTGGCCAGGGAACGTGCAAACCGGTGCGTCCCCATTGCGATCGGTGCGTGATCGCGGCCTGGTGCCCGAAAATTGGCGTGACACCGCGAATAAAAAACGAGAGGGGCGGTATGCACAAGCAGGCGGAAAAAAAATTTGTCTCCTGGAACGTCAACGGGCTGCGAGCGGCATTGAAAAACGGGTTTCTTGAGGTCCTTCACACTTTTGATGCCGATATAGTTGCCCTGCAGGAAATCAAGGTGCATCCGGATCAATTACCCGATGCATTGCGCAGCGTTGACGGCTACCACCTGTTTTGGAACCCGGCAAGGAAGAGAGGGTATGCCGGAACAGCGGTCTTCACGAAAACCGCCCCGCTCCAGGTCAGGCATGGCTTCGACTGTCCCTCCTTTGATGAGGAAGGTCGGGTGCTGACCCTTGAATTCGCCGATTTTTATTTCATCAACGTCTACTCACCCAATGCCCAGCCTGAATTGAAGCGCCTTGCCTTCAAGCAGGATTTCAATCGGGCGTTGCTCGCTCATATGGATCATCTCTCCCGCAGTAAATCGCTGGTGCTTTGCGGTGATCTTAACGTGGCCCACAAAGAGATCGACCTGGCCAATCCCAAGGCAAATGTGAACAATCCCGGTTTTTCCCCACAGGAGCGGGCGTGGATGGATACAATCACCGCCGCTGGTTATATCGATACGTTCAGAAAATTTGATCCTTCGCCGGCTCGCTATACCTGGTGGAGCTACCGCTTCAATGCACGGGCGAAAAATATCGGCTGGAGAATCGACTATTTCATTGTCGATGGAGCCAGTGGCGGCCGGGTTGTCGATGCAGCTATCCATGATGAGGTCACCGGCTCTGATCATTGTCCAGTGAGTATGGTTTTTCGATAATGGGAGACTGAACATGGCAGCCTATCGTATTGTTATCGCCGATGATCACAGTCTTATCCGTCAGGGACTGAAGAGCCTCATTCAACAGGATAGCTCCCTGCGTATCATCGCAGAGGCTGGCGACGGCGTTGAATTGCTGGAACGTTTGCAGCAGCACCCTCCGGATATGGTTATCCTGGATATCACCATGCCGCACCTCAACGGTATTGAAGCGGTCGAAAGAATCAAGAAGCTGTATCCAGCGATAGCTATTTTGATTTTGACCATGCATTCCGGCAGCCATCATTTTTATCAGGCCATGGCAGCCGGAGCCCATGGATACCTCATTAAAGATGATTCCGACAGTGAGCTGCTCAAGGCAATCAAGACGATTCGCGAAGGGAAGTCCTACATTTCCTCTCAGCTCTCACCGGAGGTGACCGGCGAGGTGATTGCCGGTTTCAGAGATCAGGTTAAGGCGCCGTTCCTCCTCCTCAGTGATCGGGAAAAGCAGGTGCTGCAACTGGTTATCCAGGGACTCTCAAGCAAGACTATTGGCGAGAAGCTTGATCTCAGCCCTAGAACGATCGATCATCATCGGGCAAGCCTGTTGAAAAAGTATAAAATGAAAAACACCGTGGATCTCGTCAATCATGTGGTTCGGAGCGAGATATTTTTCCTCAACGAAAAATTTTGATTTTTTCTTTCTTTCCTGAATCCGTGACACCCTCGGCCGGATTTCCTCTTTCGGATCAGGCTGGGGCGATTGTCAGCCTTGTGGGCTGATGCTGTTGCTTATAAGCCGAACGCTACGGTCACTTTGGCGTCTTGTTCATTG
>Ga0209639_1000507_pt1 | contig 54183 bp, 41 predicted proteins | sample EPASupsiteHSE605_FD_187268 | JGI IMG/M metagenome (GOLD analysis project Ga0209639, IMG submission 187268) | Bioremediated contaminated groundwater from EPA Superfund site, New Mexico - Sample HSE6-05 (SPAdes) (version 2) | ecosystem: Environmental > Aquatic > Deep subsurface > Groundwater >... | reverse complement strand
TGGATAATAAAGTTGCTTTTAAAATATTGGGCAGCGACGGATTCGGAAAGGATGCGCGGGGCATTGTGCGGGATGATACAGGGAAGGAGTTGCTCCAGTTTCAAAGCGAGCATCTGGGGATGGGGAGTTTTGTTTTTCAACCCGAACAGGATCGTACTTACACGGCTTCGGTTGAATCGGGAGGTAAAACGAAATCGTTTAATCTGCCTTTGTCGGAAGAGGGGTTGACTGTCTCGGCTACCCAGTCGGCAGATTCAATCTGTTTGGGAATCAGATCTACAAATATTCAGCCGGAACAGATAAGTATTATTGGTCAGTCCCGGCATTCGGTCTGTTATGCGTTGGATGGTGTACGAAGGAACGAAATAGAAGAGGTGGTTATACCAAAGAATAAATTTCCAACGGGGATTGCACAGTTCACTCTTTTCAAAGAAGGTAAACCTGTAAGTGAGCGGCTGATTTTTATAGACCGGAAGGATGATTTGAAAATAGAGATGGTTCCGGATAAAAACGAATATGGAGACAGGGAAAAGATCCGTCTGGCAATGAAGGTTACGGATGAAACGGGCAAGCCGGTGGAAGGGAGCTTTTCGTTGTCCGTGACAGATGATAAAGTGGTTTCGCCTTCGATTGATGTGCATAACATAAAAGGCTCTCTTTTGCTGGAGGCCGATTTAAAAGGCTATATAGAAAATGCAGGGTGGTATTTTGCGGGTGATGAGGCGGAACGGATGGAGGCTCTGGATTTGTTACTCAGCACCCAGGGCTGGCGCCGATTCTCGTGGCAGGAAATTGCCACTATACATCCTAAACCTGTTTATCCGGTGGAGAAGGAGTTTCAACTCACCGGGAAACTTATAAATATGTTTGGTAAACCAATCAAAGAGGGATCGGTAATTCTATTCAGCAACAACAAAAGTATGATTCCCGATGCAGCGAAAACCGATGCCGGGGGGCGGTTCGGTTTTATAGGTTTTGATTGTCCGGATACTGCATTTTTTGTTTTACAGGGAAGAAATAAGCGGAACAACCGTACGTTCCTGGATGTGAAGATTGATTCAACCGACAATCATGCGCCGCTGAATTTTGTTCCTTTTTCGCCGGTATCTCATTCGGCTGCCTTGCCTCTTTCGTACATTAAACAGGCCGGACAACATAGAAAGTTTGAGAAAAGTATGTGGACCATCAATCTGCCGGATGTTGAGATTAAAGGAAAGAAGATGGAGGAAGAGGAAGTGGACAAGGATCAACATGGGATGTTTAGTGATAAAATAGGCAGAAACGAATTAAATAATAAAATGTCGCTGAAGCATGAGTTAAATAGACTTCCGTTAAATCGACTAAACGGAGATGCTGCCATCTGGATAGTTGATGGTGTAGAAATTGATAAGGCAAGTATTAAAGATATGATGGAAGCTCCGGCCTTATACATCGAATCAATCGAAGTGGTTTCGCGTACAGGATTTTCTCTTTGGGGTGCCAGGGGAAAAAATGGGGTATTAATAATTAAAACCAGAAATCCTATGGATATTATCCTGTCTTCCGAGGTAGCGCCTCCGGGGTTGGTTAGCTATAAGCCGGAGGGGTATTGTGTGCGAAAAGAGTTTTATGTACCTGCTTACGATGATCCGAAAATAAAAGGGAGTTCTATACCCGATTTAAGGACAACTATTTATTGGAACCCGGTTGTTAAAACCGACAGTGAAGGTAAAGCTACGGTTGAGTTTTATTCGGCTGATGCAGTTACCACTTATTCCTACGTAATGGAAGGAATTGGAGAGAACCGAATCGGATATTCAAAACCTGTTATTCCCGATTTGCTAATTACAAAGTAGTATAAATCCACATGTATTTTATATTTTATAAACGACACTTTAATTAAATGATACTATTATGTTACGTCAATCATTTGTTTTGCTATTATCAGTTTTTACTTTTGTTTCTTGCAATATTTCTCAAAATAGCGAAGAGCAAGACCAGCATTGGGATAATAAATTATCCGCAGAAGAGAATATAGCAAGCCATGCACTTGCCTTTCAAAGTGATAGTGTATTTCCTTTTTTGGACGAATTGGCTAAAACCCGATCGGTTATTATTCTAGGAGAGGCCGGGCATGGAGATGCTACAACCATGAGTGTAAAAAGAAATATGATATCTTATCTCTCTACTAAGGGAATTAAGGCAGTTGCTTTTGAAGGTTATCCTTTTTTATCTTGTTATATATTCTCCAATAAAGAATATAGCTCTTTCACGAAAGAATGGCAGCCTGAATCTGGAACTAAATCTACATGGGCACAAGAAATGTTTCACGAAATACGATATTTTCTAGATAATAACATAAAAGTAATAGGAATTGATGTTTATGCAGGATTTTACGATATTGATGCAGCACAAATAATATTAAACAAATATCAAAAAGAGGACCCTTTTCAAATGGACTGGAAGAAGTTGAAGGATTATTATTATCGGAAGTTTATCTATCCAGTTTACGTGAATCAGATTTCAAATATTTCCGTTAGTGAGCAGGTAGAATTGATGCAAATGATAAATTCTATATCAAATTACACTCATTATTTGATACATAAAAAAGGGAAAACAATCGATTTTGGAGCCTTGTTGCAATGGATTAGAAATATTAATGCAAATTTCTCATTCATAAAATTATTTGAAGATAATATTGATATTTATCATAATATTCCAATAACAACTTTACCTTTTAGGAATCGGGATAGCCAGATTGCTGATAATATCCTTTGGCAAACAGAATATTTCCCAAAAGAAAAATTTACGGTTTGGATTGCTAATTACCATGGTGTAAAGGATATATCCCAGACGCTTAATCCTACTGATTCTCTTTTGTATTATATTCATCAATGTGCAGCGGAGGGTGTTTATAATAAATTGGGAGACAAAGTTTATTCTCTTGCATTTACTTCCCTGAACTGTATTGGGAATGATAACTTTGAAACTGGAGCGCTTGAATCGGCCATCGCAAAACAAACGGGAGATGCGCCATTTGCTTTTATTGATTTTGAATCTTTACGCTTTGCTGATGGTTATCGCGATAAGGAATTTGAAGCTGCAATGATCAAGAAGAAAAGAGGTAAATGGTTGTACATGTTTGATGGTATTTATTACATTAAGAATCAGCAAGTGCTTCCTGGATTTGATACACATTAATAATTATAGCTATGAAAAGTCACCTTTTATTTATTGCTTTACTCCTGTCTTCTTGCCAATATAAAAATACAAATTCTTCGGATTTGAATATTGTAAATGTGAGAGAGGGTTATGTTGATTCAGGAATTAATATTTCAAAAGAGATAAGCAACATAGAGTATGTACCATTGGAATTAACTAATGATAATGAGTCAATGATTGCTGGTATTCTTGATTGTAGTATCACTAAAGAATCTATTTTTATTGTTTCATCAAAACAAAGTGGTATTTTACAGTTTGATAGAGCAGGGCATTTTATTAGAAAGTTTGCAAAAGGAGGAAGTGGCCCCGGGGAAACTCAACAGATATTATCTATTTCTGCCGACGATAAGAAAAATTTAATTTATGTCTCTCAGCTTTTCAGTACTTCTATATACCAATTCGACGGATCGTTCGTGTCGAAAAAGGAGATTTCCCGTGGCTTTTCATACCAATATCTGATTGAAAATGATTTAATGGCTGAAGTTGGTGCCGAATACGTGCCTATAAATGTACCTGGTATGTTTGGTATGGGAGTCTTTAAATTAAGTGGAGATACAATTGACGTTAAGACCGATTTTTTGAATACAAAGTTGACTCCTATAGACGAAACCGGTTTAAAAAATGTATATATCATATCTGCCAAAGATGGATATTTATGTTCTGTAGAATCGAATGATACTGTTTTTTGCCTGACGCCCAAGGGAGTTAAGCCAATGTATTATTTGAAAATGAATAATTCTACTGAATCAAAAGCTAAGGCATTTAGTATAAACAACCAAGATATGCTTTCCGACAACTATAGCGTATTTGATTATTTTGAAACAGATAATTCTTTTTACCTAAGGGTTATATATAACAATAGAATGCATATTTATCATTATGATAAAGTCACGCGAAAGACTACACGAGAGATAAGTATTATCGACCCCAACGTGTTAGTTACTTATAATCGATCTATGGCGGGTATTGGTATTAAAAATGATATTGATAATGGATTACCAATATGGGGAAGAAAGTCATTTCCTGATCAAAATATTATTGTTCAATATTATTCTGCTCCTGAGATTCTTTATTTATCGACAAAGTTGAATGTAATCAAAGATTTGCCCGATGTCTGTAAAAATATAAACGAAGATTCTAATCCGTTGTTAATCGTATATCATCTGAAATAAATTAGGTAATAGGAGCTCCTTTTGCAGGTTGGTTTATTTTAATAGATACGCTATGGCCTTTTCAAGCAGCTCATCTCTACCTTCTCTTATCCCTTTAATTGTGGGCTTGACTTCTATATCTGGTATGATTCCAATTTGTTGTGTTTCTGTTCCGTCGGGATAGTAAACCCCGAACCTGTTATAAAAGTTGATATTCCTCCCGGTAAATCTAGTTTTATAATGCCACCATCTGAATTTGTCGAGCATTAAGGAAATGAATGGAAATTCTGTTACGAGATTTATTCGGGTTTATGCCCTGTAATTGTCGCAAAATTTTCCAATGCCCATAATACGAGATGGTCGATAATGGGTATCAGGCTTTTGCCGAGTTCAGTCAAAGAATATTCCACTTTGGGCGGTATCTCGGCATAAAGTTTTCTTCGAATCAGGCCGTCGGCTTCGAGGCTTTTCAAGGTTTCGGTAAGCATCTTCGGAGATATATCCGGAATGGCCTTGCTTATGGAGTTGAAACGTGTTGCTTCGTTCTCGGAAAGGACACACAGAATAAGCATGGCCCATTTGCCGGAAAACCGGGACAGGATGTTACGAACGGGACAACTCTCGATACAGGTATATTTTTTCAGATTTTCTTGTAATGGTAAACTGTTCATTTCTAATAATAATTACTTCTAGGTAAGTGCCTTACATTTTTGTAAGTTCTTGTATATTAATTTTTTATATACTAACTTTGAACTATCAAAACGAAAGTTGGTTTTCATTACAAAGTTAATCAACTTTATTAAAAGTAAAGAATATGAGCGAAATTAAAATCATGAGCAAGGGTGAAAAATATGCCCATGCGTCGGTCGGTTCCCTCAACGGTTTCGAGGGAAAACAGTTCGTAAAAGAGGCTACCGAGGCCACTTCGTGCGAAATCTCGTTTGGAACGCTTCCCTCGGGTGCAGCCGTGCCTTTCTTCCACAGTCACAAGGCCAACGAGGAAAACTACATCATCCTCTCTGGAGCAGGCAGATTTCAGGTAAACGACGAAGTCTTCGACATAGCCGAAGGTTCTGTTATCCGTGTGGCTCCGGGTTGCGACCGCAACCTCAAATGTACCTCGGCCGAACCGATGACCTACATCTGTATCCAAGCAAAGAACGGCAGTCTGGAAGGATATACCATGACCGATGCCGAAATCACCGAACGGAAGAATTTGTTATGAATATAAGACAAATTCGCAATGCAACGGTAGTTATTGAATTCGAAGGCAAACGATTCCTCGTCGATCCAATGTTGGGAGACGAGGGGTCGTTAGCTCCCTTTCCGATGCCGTAATAATCACCCATACGCATACGGACCATCTCGACCATACGGCCCTTGAAAGCCTGCCTAAAAATACGAAGATTTTCGTGCAGGACGGAAAAGACAGGGACTATACGTCTGCAACATCCGGCTATTAAATAAAAAAGAATCAGCAAAATGTTTTAATAATATTTTATCGATGGCAATGTAATTGTTTTCAATAAAAAAGATAACTTTGTGGTAGATACATCTTAAAAGGTGTTTAATCGTTTTTGTTGCCTGTTTTATGTCTAATACTAAATGACCACTGTCTTATGGCTTTGAACCGCCGACAATTTATTCAACGATGTACGCTTCTGTACGGAAGCATTCTTTTGTTTCCTGCGTGTCATGTTTCGGGAAGCAAAACATCCTATTATTCTTTTTCGGAAGAGGTTGGGGAGTGTATTGGTGCAATCTCCGAACAATTTATTCCTGCCGATGATTTTCCGGGTGCTAAAGACGCGGGAGTGGTTAATTTTATTGATAAGTTGCTTTTTCAACGTTTCCCGGATCTAAAGGAGAAATACCTGAAGGGAATTGAGGCCGTGGAAGCTTCGGCCCGTGATTCTTTTGGAAAATCGTTTGCTTCGCTGGCATGGGATCAGCAAATGCTTTTTCTGCAAAAAATGGAAAGGGGTGAGTTGGCGATCGATCGCTGGAAGGATATTTCGCAAAGTGAGTTTTTCGAGATGATCCTCCGTCACACGATGCAGGGTTTTTATGGATCTCCCCGCCATGGTGGCAATAAGAATTATGTAAGCTATCGGATGATGAAAGTAGATTTCCCCTTATTAATCGGACAGAACAGGTATGAAAAATAAACAATATACAGCCATTGTTATCGGTGCGGGTGCGGGCGGTGGTGTTGTGGCTAAGGAATTGGCTGTAAGTGGGATAAAGGTTGTTTTGTTTGAGCGGGGCGACTGGCCTTCGTATGATAAGCATATCAACGACGAACTTATTTCCCAGCGGGTACAGGATTTGGGGTCGGCTTTCGGTCCGGATTGGGAAAAGAATCCCCGGGTGGTGCGCTATGCGGATGGAAGAGAAAAGATTGTGACGGCTCAAAGTTATGAATATAATCATGTGGCAGCTTGCGTAGGGTCGGGGACTGTTTCTTATGGTGCCATGGCTTGGCGTTTCATGCCAGAGGATTTTAAAATGAAATCCACTTATGGAGAGGTAAAGGGCTCTACACTTACCGACTGGCCAATCACCTATGAGGAACTGGCTCCTTTTTACGATCAGGCCGAACGTGAGATTGGGGTGTCGGGTGATATGTCTTCAAATCCTTTTGCGGCTAACAGGGATAATCCGTATCCTATGCCGGCTTTCGAATTTAACAAAGATGGGGCGTATCTGGCTGATGTTTGCCGAAAGATGGGACTGCATCCCTTTTCCATTCCTATGTTGAGAAACTCTGTTCCTTATAACGGGCGCGCGGGATGTATCCGAAATCGTACTTGTTGTGGTTTTGCTTGTCCGGTTGATGCCAAAAACGGAACGCAGAATACGGTCATTCCCGTGGCTATGCAAACCGGGAATTGCGAGGTGAAAACGAATTGTTTTGTTTACAAGATTCATACGGATGAAAAGCACCGGGCTACAGCTGTTTCTTATTTCGACGAAAAGAAGAGGGTGCACAGACTGGATGCGGATATCATTGTTGTATGTGCTTCCGCCAGTGAAACGGCCAGGTTACTGCTGAATTCCAAATCGAAAGGTTTCCCCACAGGAATTGGAAATGAAAATGATTGGGTAGGACGTAATTTACAGGGGCATGCTTATACCGGAGCTTCCGGACTTTTTGATTTTGATATTCTCGATCTGGCTGGTCCGGGTGCCTGTATGGCGATCAATGATTACAACCATCACAATGAGGGAATTATTGGCGGCGGATTGCTTGCTAATGAGTTTTATCAGCTTCCTTATGCTTTTTCGCAACATCGTCCTCCGGGTGCTGCCCGTTGGAGCATTGAGAATAAACGGTTTCAACGAGAGAATTACTTTCGTTTGGGGCGCATGATTGGTCCCATCCAGGAGATGCCAAATTGGGAATCGCGCGTTATGGTTTCCGATAAGGTGAAAGACTTTTGGGGTGTGCCGGTTGTTGTGAATACGGGTGAGCGCCATCCGCTGGATGAAAAACAATGTGATTTTCTATCTTCCAAGGCCGAAAATATTCTGAAAGAGGCTGGTGCCGTTCAGATATGGAAGCATGGGGGAGGCCGAGGCATGACCGGCGGTCAGCATCAGGCGGGGACTTGCAGGATGGGTGATGATCCGGCGACTTCGGTCGTAGATCGTTACGGACGTGTACATGATATGGATAATCTTTACATTGCCGACGGGAGTGTAATGGTGAACAACGGAGGCTTCAATCCGGCGCTTACTATTTTGGCTCTGGCATTTAGAACAGGAAATCATATTGTAAAGGAATGGACTGGGGGTGAAAGATGAAAAAAAGAGGGGTGTTTCTGTTGATTGGCATTGGTTGTGTGCTTGTTGCCATTGGTTCTTATAAGATGGCTTATTCTATCAATCCCGATTATACCTGTGCTTTGTGTCATGAAATAGAGAAGAGTTGTACGACCTGGCGAGGTTCATCTCATGCGGATGTGGCCTGTATCGATTGCCACGGGACTGCTTTAAGTAACGGACTAACGGGTGTGACCGGGAAATTGAATATGGTATATATTCATTTTACAGAGAAGAAGACTAACGAGGATGTTTTTCTCACGGAGAAACAGTCTCTCGATATGGCTAAACGTTGTGCCGAATGTCACGGAGCCGAAGAGAAGGCTTGGTCGTCTGGTGCACATTCTTCTACATACAAGGATATTTTTATGGATGAGGCTCATAATCAATTAGAAAAGCCTTACAGTGATTGTCTCAGGTGTCACGGTATGTTTTACGACGGTGATATCAATAGCCTGATGTCATTGGAAGGAAGGGATTCTGGTAAATGGCATATTAAAGATGCGGATCAGGTGGATCGACCAACAATCACATGTTTGGCTTGTCACCAGGTTCATGCTTCCCAGCCTCGCAGCCTTAACTATAAGGATTTGAATGCAGAGGAGAAAGCGAATTTACTGAAGAAAACAAGTCGTCCAGGTACAGCCTTGTATGTGAGGGCTGAAAAAAGGCACATGCCATCTTCCAATCTTATGCAGATAAAGATGTACCGCCAGGATACGCTTGTTCGTGTTTCCGAAGATCCCAATGTAAAGCTATGTATGCAATGCCATGCACCCAATGGTGTCCATGCTGTTGGTTCCGAGGATGATAAAACGCCCATGGGGGTTTATGAAGGAATGAGTTGCATGGAGTGCCATGATCCACATTCTAATAAAGTGAAAAACGAATACCGGAATGTACATCTAAATTATTAAACCGTTGTTAATTTATACAATCATAGGTGATTTAATTTAAATAGTTGATTAATGACATGTGATAATTTAAAAACCAAGTCCCAACCCAAAGGAAAAGCGTCCTCCATCTTTCGATGCAAAGTAGGAGAACTTGCCGGTATAGTTTTTGAATAAAGTTATCCACCAGCCTCCGCCGTAGGAAGTATGCCATTTTCGGGAGTATTCGTCCGGGTACCAAACCCTGCCATAGTCAAATCCCAGAAATACTCCGTATAGAAGAGGTGTAAACGGATTTTTAAGATGTCCCAAATCGAGCCGGAGGTCAGTATGCTGATAAAGCGATTGCCGTCCGATAAATCGGTTGTTTCTAAAACCTCTGAGTTCGACAGATGCAGCCTGATAAAACTCGTATTTGTTAGAAAATAATGTAGTTCCTTTTATTTCGGTACCCAAAGAAAGGCGATCACCATATGCTAAATTGAAGGACAGTGCTGATTCTATATAAGGTACATTTCTCCCGAGATCACTCACATTGACTTTCCATCCAGGGGTCAATGAAAACTTAAATAGAGGGAGAATAGGGCCCAAGTTGCGACTTATCTCATACGTTAAATTTGCATCTGCAAACGTCTTGGTTTTGAAAACCTTATCGTTATCATCATACAAGGTATTTATAAATCGATCTGTAGGTCGCTTTATATTGAATAATTCGAGTTTTATCTGGGCTATCAACTTATGTTTAGCATCAAATTTCCAATAAAAAGAGGGTTGTATACTATATCTTGAGATATTTATCCGATTGTAATCGTTTTTCTCCTCTTTGTATCCATTTGTTTGGTTCCCATACCCAAAGAAATTGAAAAAATTATATGGCATACCAATAAATGCTTCAATATTCAAACTTTTCATTTCGTCAAGTGTGGGGAAAAAGCCTTGATACATCAAACCGTCGAGATAGCTATATCCGAACCGATGCTGATAGGTATATGGCGATTGTTTGAAACCATACATGGTTTTAGTTATATATGCCCCTATATATAATCCTAAATCTGAATCATAAATCCACCATGGCGTAAAGCCCAATGTTTGATATCTTATTTTTTGATAATCATATGTATTTACTTTTTCAATATCTGTCTGAATTATGTTGGCTCCGGCTAGCGAATCATTGCTACTGACGTGTGAGTTGTAATCATAGACTCTTATTTCCCGCCCTTTTTCTATCTTATAAGTATTTGTATCTTTTCCTCCAATCAATACCAAAGGAGTTCCATTTTTAGATTTGCCGGACACTTTAAATTCATCATTCCCATCCAAACCATATAACCAGATTTGCTGTGTACTTTTGTCATAGTCTTTATCAAATACCAACAGATCTGATTCCTTATCATAAATACGGATAGTTGTAGCGTGTTTATCTTTTCGTTCAATTACAAAAAGATCATCTTTGTTCGTCCCTGTAACCACTGGAGTTTGTTGTAGTATCTTATAATATTCCTGAGCAATATTCTCGACAGCGTTTCTCCTTTTTTTTAAGTTTCTCTTTATTATCCGGGTATCTTCTAATTTGTAAATTTCTTTGGGTAATTCTTTAAAAGCTTCATCAATCAATGCATCTGTAAGTATAGATTTGATTTGTTTGGCTTGTTTGATCCAGTCAGCCCGATTGCTTCCGGCAGTAATAGCAATATCCAGCGGCAGACTAAATGTATTTGTTTTTCTTAAATTCTTATCGCGACTGTTGTAATTCGTTATATTATTAAGTCCAAGCATTCCCAGGACTCCTTTAAATAAAACTCCGCCTACTTTGGTAAACGCATGGCTCCGGTCAAGGACCAACGGAGTATAAATGAGACTGTCATTTCGTAATTCTTCATACCATTTCCAGTTTTCAGTTGTTGTATTCCAATCTCCGATTAACATATCTAAAAGCCGTTCGCGAATATATTTGTCTTGGTCGACCAAAAAAGACTTATTTTCACGTATTTTTCTTAACAGGTCTTCTGTCTCAATTAGTGAAGTGTGGATTGTAAACTTTTTTAAATCATATATGCTCACTAGCCTGTCTTCAATGCCTGTACCATCAATAATTGTATCGGTTGTAGTTTTTTTCGGAATATAATATATTTTCGGATTAAGTGAACTTACATCAATATCGTCTGCTAACTTATTGGCAATCAGAAATGCATAAGGGTGTGTTATTGTGTAAGCATCACTTATAAATTTATCTAAATAGGTATCTTTAAATTCTTGCTTACTATATACCTGTTTAAAAAAATCTGACTCCAAAAATGTGGTTGACCCGCCAACGGGTCTTAATAAGTAGTAATTGCCCGATTTATTTCCGAGAACTATCGCATGCAAACGTGGTAGCTGATCAACAAATGTGAGTCCGCCATAGATCGTATTCAGTCTGGCAGATTGAACTGTTATTGGCATAAAGTATAAATCGCGATAATGCTTTCCCCACAGATAATTATAGAACATACTTCGTTTACGTTCATCCTGTGGATAAATAGACTTTCTTATTTTTCCACCCGAGTATAGAGGTATTGTATCCGTACTTTTCTTTAAATCCTGTGGTACGTTTGCAGCCGAAGCATTGGTGCACAACAGGCAGCTTATAATAAATAAAATACTGATTTCCCTTATATAGTTCATAATTACAAATTTGTAGTAGTTTTAAATTGAGAATAATGTTATGGATTAAGTTTGTCTTCCTGCGGAATTTCTTTTTCTGGCTCTTTTTTATCTTCATGAAAGATGTCTTTCATTTTTTGACCGAAATTCTTAATTTTTTTGGCAAAACTCTGCTTTTCCTGAAAAATGCCTACCGATTTAATCAAGGCAGGTTTTAATATCTGTAATAAATAATTAAAAGTGGAATGATACGGATCACGTTCAAGAGTTGCGTGAACAGTTCGTGGCTCTTTATCCATTGAATCAGGATTATTATTTTTGAGTACATTGTTTGCAATGGTACTGATTAATGTTTTAGTTGTTATTTCTTCATTTTTATTTCTTAAAATAGTTACTTCCAGATTATTATAAAGCAGGCTCATTTCTATTTCTGCTCTTTTACTTGAGGCGTCTGTGCTAAAAGTCAGAGAATTTACCACACCGCTTTTTATTTTACTTGTTAATAGAGGAGTGATCAGTTGATTTAGATCTCTTAGATCAAATTTACGAAGATGTACTTCGAGATGAAAATGGTCGTTGAGTGAATCAACGGGCAACATCCAGGTAGCTGTAAAGTATCCTGTACCCATAAACTTACCATTGGCATTTAATTGAATATATTGCTTAGGGCGGGAAACAATATTGGTCAATCCCAATAATTTACCATTCATCTGTGAAAAAAATATGACTCCGGATCTAGTTCCTTTATTGGGTAGTTCTTCATAAACGATATTTAAATTTCTTATATCTGCGCTATCTATATCAAATTTTAGTGGCATTTTTTGTAATCCTTCGTAGACCATGGGCATAATGTTGTGCTCTATTTTGATCTTCTGATTCTTGAAATTTAGCAACTTAGCATTTTTGATCACTAATTTATTGGCATTAAAAATAGTAGCTGAAAAGTATCGGTCAAAATCAATTGCTGACAACGATATATGTCCTGCTTCCACATCATACCAATCTTTATGATTTGGATGATTGTAGGCGAATTCAGTTTTTGGATAATTGGAAACTAAATGTAATTTTTCTATTTTTAGGCTACCCAATTTTTTCTTTAAATCAATTGCATCAGCTTTTAGCGTATAAAGTCCATTATTGATTGGGTAATGTAAGTTTTTGATACTAAAATTAAAATCATCTATTTCGAGTGTTTTTTTTTCATTATTCAACACCATTCCGGTAAAAAAGAAACTGGAAGTACTGGGTTGTTCTTGTGTGTTTAATTTTTTATTAAATGTACTGCTATATTCGATATTGGCATCAGAAATATTAAACTGATTTATATATATCTTCTTTGCAAGCTTTCCTAACATTTTATAAATATCCTGTTTATCGGAAGATGAAGTAGTGGCATGTTCCTTTTGGAATATTTGATGTACTTTCAGTACAGGTTTACTAATTTCAAAACTCTTTAGATTAAAAATATCATTACCAAGTTCAATATTCCGGATATTTATTCTTTTAGTTTCAAAATGGGCTTTAAGACCAGGTAGTTCCGCTTCGTTTGTTGTATTTTCTTTATATCCTTTATCTACGCCTGATATATACACAATACTTACATTTTCAAGATTCATTTTCTTTACTTTAATAGCTTCTATGTAAGGCGAAATTATTTCAAACAAAGATGTAGAATTTGGTCCTGAACTCTTTTTTTTGAATTGATGAACACTGTCAGAATTATAAATCTTGACAACAGGTATTTTAATTTCAATTAAACTGAGATGAATTTTCTTATAGTTAAATAGCCATATTGGGTTGAATTTCTTAAAACGTATTTGTTTTATATGAATGTTGAAGTAGTTCTCAGGTAAACTATCTTTAGCTTTCCGCTGTTTATAGGCGACTGAATCTATATACAATTCTATGCCACTCAGCGTTATTGCACCACTTAACAACCCAAAATGCAGATTATTGGATTTAAATTTATAAAAACCACCAGAAACTTCTGAGACCCGTTCACTCAGCTTTACTCTCAAGACGCCTTCCAATCGGTAATTCAGGTACAAGTTAATAAGAATTGCTCCCACAATTAATCCTAATATTAGTATCGAACATCCTATTATAAGAGACTTTCGTTTTTTTATTTTCATAGAGAGAACGTCTTATTTTCAATAATTTAAGGAACATTATCCCTTTATAAAACAATACGTCAGCCATAATGTTTCATTTCAAATTTTAGTTGCCAGATAAACAGAGAATAATTTCTATGTTTGCTAGTACGCTTCCCTCTATAGTAAGATACCTATGGAAAATAAAAAGGCTGCTTCATGTTGGAAGCAGCCTTTTTATTTTGAATTAAACCGGACAAAAACTATTGTTTGTAATAGCCCAGGTCTTCCATATCGAAGCTACAGATGTAGCCATTGATCTTATTTACTTCTGCTTGTCCGTAGTTGATATAAACTTCAGCTGAACGACGGAAGCTTTCATCTGCATTTGCATCTTGTAATAATAGGTAACCCATCACACAGTGTGCTCCGGCTTCTACCAAACGACGCGCCTGGAAGTCGATGTACTCGTTATCTTTCGTTTCGGTAACCATAGTAACCAATTTAGCGTAGATTTCTGTCATCGCCATCAGTTTCTTTTTCAAGTCACCCAATTCGGGTTTGTAGTTGATTGCCTCGTATTCGCGTATACGGCTCAGGTAGGTTCCTGTGGTTACGTGACGGATGGCTGCTACAACCTGTAATTGAGTAGTCCCTTCGTAAATATTTGTGATACGAGCGTCACGATAGATGCGTTCGCAGGCATAGTCTTTCATAAAACCTGAACCTCCGTGAATTTGAATTGCATCGTAGGCATTCTGGTTAGCGTATTCGGTAGTCATACCTTTTCCCATTGGGGTAAATGCATCTGCCAGTTTGCTATAATACTTATATTCAGTTCTTTCTTCGGGTGTAAGCTTTTGATCTTTTGCCATATCTTCCAGCGCCTTGTACATATCTACAAAACGAGCGGTTTCATACAACATAGCACGCGAAGCGTCTGCTTTTGCACGCATGAGCGCTACCATTTCGTATATTGCAGGGAATTCGATAATAGCTTTACCAAACTGCTTACGGTCTTTAGCGTAAGCAAGTCCTTCGCGGTAAGCAGCTTCGCTTAAACCTACAGCTTGTGCCATAATACCCAAACGGGCACCATTCATTAGAGCCATCACATATTTAATAAGACCAAGCTTGCGGTCGCCACAAAGTTCTGCTTTGGCATTTTTGTAAACAAGCTCGCAGGTAGGAGAACCCTTGATCCCCATTTTATTTTCGATACGGCGTACATTAACTCCACCGTTTTTCTTATCGTAAATAAACATAGACAGACCACGTCCGTCTTTAGTTCCATCTTCGCTACGGGCTAGTACCAGGTGAATATCTGCATCTCCATTGGTGATGAAACGTTTCACACCGTTAAGATACCAACAGCCATCCTTTTCACTGTACGTTGCTTTAAGCATAACCGATTGTAAATCGGATCCTGCATCCGGCTCGGTAAGGTCCATCGACATGGTTTCGCCGGCACAAATACGCGGTATATATTTCTGGCGTTGTTCTTCGTTCCCGAATTCATATAACGTTTCGGCACAGTCTTGCAATCCCCAAAGGTTTTCGAAACCGGCATCGGCGCGCGAAACAAGATCTGCAGCCATGATATATGGAACGATTGGGAAATTCAGACCAGTATAACGACGAGGCATCGCCACACCCATTAATCCTGCTTTTACAACAGCATCGAGGTTTTGTTTGGTTCCGGCTGCATAAGATACACGTCCGTCTTTTACTGTTGGTCCGTCATGGTCAACGCTTTCTGCGTTAGGAGCGATAATGTCGCCACAAATTTCACCAACAATTTCCAACACTTTTTCGTAGCTATCCATTGCATCTTCGAAATCGATAGGCGCATAGTCGCAAACATCTTTATCTCTGTAATTGCGTTCTTTAAGCTCCACAATCCGCTTCATAAGCGGATGATGCAAGTGGTGCTTCATGCTGGGATTATCTAAATAGAAATTAGCCATACTCTTGTTTACTTTGAATTCTTCTTATAATACTTAATCATCTTAGGAATTACTTCCTCAACCGTACCAGTAATTACATAGTCGGCAATAGTATTGATAGGAGCATTCGGATCATTGTTGATGGAAATGATCATTGAACTCTCCTGCATACCGGCGATATGCTGAATCTGACCGGATATACCGCAGGCAATGTAAAGTTTCGGACGTACAGTAACACCGGTTTGACCAATCTGACGATCGTGTTCAGTAAATCCGGCATCAACCGCAGCGCGGGAAGCACCTACTTCGCCACCCAGAACGGCAGCAAGTTTATGAAGTAAATCAAAGTTTTCTTTTGAACCAACGCCATATCCCCCTGCAACAATAATTGGAGAGCCTTTGATGTTTGTTTTGCTTTTTTCCATCTGACGGTCAATAACAGATACCACAAAGTCTGTTTCACTAACATACTTGTTTACATCGTGTTTGATTGTTTCGCCTTTATAAGATGGATCCAGAATTTCTTTTTTCATCACTCCCTCGCGAACCGTAGCCATCTGAGGACGACATTCCGGGTTAACAATCGTTGCAACGATATTACCCCCGAAAGCAGGACGAATTTGATAAAGAAGATTCTTATATACTTTGTTTTCTTTCTTTTCTTCGTGATCGCCAATTTCAAGAGACGTACAGTCTGCTGTAAGTCCGCTTGTTAGTGCAGAAGAAACACGTGGACCTAAGTCGCGGCCGATACTTGTTGCACCCATAAGGGCGATCTGCGGTTTTTCTTCGGTAAACAAATTAACGAGAACAGAAGTGTGTGGCAGAGAAGTATAGGGAAATAGGCGTGCATCATCGAAAATATGTAATACATCCACACCAAAAGGGAATACCTGAGCTCCTATGCCGTCAAGTTTTGTTCCGGCGGCAACAGCCTCCAGACGGCACCCAAGTTGGGTTGCCAGCGAGCGGCCTTTGGTAAGTAGTTCCAGACTTACGTCTGCCACAATGCCGTCTTCAATTTCGCAATATACAAATAAATTATTCATTTTTGTTTCCATTTAAAAGTGAAGCATTAACCGATGGTGTGGTTTGCTATTAATTCGATCATCAGTTCTTCAATCTCTGTATCAGACGGACTCAGTGTTTTGCTTTCCTTAGCCTGAAATACCACATTTTCAATTTTCTTTACTTTTGTGGGTGATCCGGATAATCCACATGCTTTTACATCAGCTTCTACGTCGGCTACGCTTAATTCTGTAAGATTCAGATATGGGCGCAGGTTGAATAATTCAGTATAATCATCGTTTGATTCCTGTTTTTCAGTAACGGTTTTGGCATGTTTGTACTTTTGCAAAAACTTGGCGTTACGGGGACGACAGTCGGGAGCTGTACCGTTAACTGTAATAACAATAGGTAAAAGACCTTCGACTGTTTCTACACCTCGTTCAAGACGACGTTTAACAGTTATTTTACCATTTTCTACTTTCTGGATTTCTTCTGCGTAAGTAATCTGACTCAATCCAAGCTTTTCGGCCACCTGAGGACCAACTTGTGCTGTGTCGCCATCGATAGCCTGACGACCACAAAGAATCAGATCATACTCTTTTATTTTACGAACAGCCATTGAAAGCGCGTAAGAGGTAGCTAACGTGTCGGCACCTGCAAAAGCACGGTCTGTCAACAAATAGCCGCCATCTGCACCACGGTATAAACCTTCGCGGATAATTTCTGCTGCACGTCCCGGACCCATCGTAAGAAGTGTGATGGTAGTATCGGGATAAGCATCTTTCAAGCGCAAAGCTTGCTCCAACGCATTCAGGTCTTCCGGGTTGAAAATTGCTGGAAGAGCGGCACGGTTAACCGTACCATCGGCCTTCATAGCATCTTTACCCACGTTACGTGTATCCGGTACCTGTTTTGCTAATACAATAATTCTTAAACTCATATTATAGTGATATTAGATTTTGTAGCTTAGTACAATTCTGTTTGATCATTTGGACATTGGGGGGCAAAATTAATCAAACATTCTTTAAATCAAAGCACTTTGTCCCGGAAAGTGCACACATTGGTTTCTATTGAGCATTCATTCAATTTTTTTTATTCAAAATCAGGGTGCTATTCTCTTAATAAATATAAGTGATTATCTTCTACTTTGTAGTACATTGGTACAACCGTTATTCGTGGATAGGCAAGCCGGAGACGTTTGGCTTCGCTAAGTACAAAATCTATTTCATTTCCAATTTCGAACACGGGAGAATAGTGTTCAAAGTGTTCTTCGGCCCTTTCTCTGCTCCATCCTGCTTTTTCAACAAGTCCGTCGATAAATTGATTTTTACGTGCAAACAAATTAACCATACCACAGTTGTTGTGAGCAATAATCACAATATATCTGACGTTACCAACAGCAATCGCGTAAGAAACTTTAAATTCGCTATATCTTAAATTAGCGCCTCCCGAACGGATTATAAATGCAAAGTTATCAGGAATATGAAGGTGTTTTCTATGATCCATACACATACCTACCAGTAGTTGCGCTTGTGTGTAAGTCTCAAATTTGCGATCGAGATTATGATATTCCAAAAGAAGTCCGACTGGCGTATTTTGATATTCAGGAAAAATATCTTCAGAGGCTGTTATTCTTACTAATCTGTTCATAAGTGATGTTCATTATATTTAAATACTTCAAAAAGACTATCTTTTCAAATGTTTTTACACAAAAAGAACAGTTAATCGAGAATAAATGTTGATTAACTGTTCTTTTGTATTAATTCACTGGTGTAATTTATTTAACAGTGTACTTTTGATGAATGGCTTTGTCGAAGGCCTGCCAGTGTGCATCCGTCATATTACCCGGAGTAAACAGACATACACCTGCGGCACCGTTTTCCATTGAAAGACGTACTGCTTCTTCAATTTCGGAAGGAACCAATCCATGTCCTTCCGGATCTTTGATATTTGCTTTGTTCTCGTAATCGCGACAAATAAAAAGTCCGCTGTAAATTGGCTTTTTGCCGTTAACAGATGTAACTTCTTCTTTTACAATTTTACCAATCCATTTTGGTCCTTCAAGATAAAAGTCATTGTAGTTCATTGGAAAGAATGCATCAAGATTCCACTTATTCCATTCCTGGCGAACCATTTTTTTAGCATATGAGTCGGGACCTGGAAATACAGCTGCATCGATTTTCTTGCCTTTTGCATGTACAGCATCGGCAATATGATTAACCAATTTAGTGATTACATCGCAGCGAAACTGTTTCCATTCTTCACATTTAGAAGGATCCTCGATCGTTTTAATGTCAATGCCTGTTGCGGCTTTGAAATCGCTTACACATTTATCGCAGTAACAGTAATCGGCAACAGGATACTCTTCGTTCATTACAAGACCGTACTTGTCCCATAACCCTCGGGCCAGTATCACATCAACAAAACGAATATAATCAAGATGTATGGCATCCACTTCAGGAATGTCGGCCACCTTACTATACATAGATGTAAGATAGTTGATTACTTCTTCTTTGTTTGGACAAAGAAATTTGTAATAGGGGACATATGCCTGAACACGGTAAGCGGATTCTCCGTTACGGTTAATGGCATACCAGGTAGAATCAATTTCAGGTCCGCTTTGCAACATGGCCGGTATCCATGCATGGTATTCCATTCCATTTGCTTTTGCTGCTTGAGCGGCTCGGCGATGCTTTTCAACATCGTGACCAGCATTGTAACATACGCCGTCTATTCCATGACCTTTCCATTTACTGAAATCAGCCTTCAGGGTTTCTTCTGTTGTGTTTTCCCCTTCGCCTTGCCAGGCAAAGCAAGTTACTTTGTTTTCAGTAGTTTTGGTACATGCCGTTAATGCAACTACAGCCAAAGCTAAAAATAGATTTCTCATAGGATCGTTTTTTACATGAGGGATTATGAAAGCGAGAAAGGTTCGCATTGTAATAAAAAAAAGCCGGAACATGGAGTTTAACTCTATGTTCCGGCTGAAAGTTTATTGATTAAGCTGTGGTAGCCGGAGTATATACGCGGGCGGCAAGCTCTTTGTCTAATGTGTAAAGTCCAAAACCATTATCTTTGATCATTTTCAAGGCATCGATCAGACTTTGTGCAGTTTCTTCTTCTTCAACCTGTTCGTCAATAAACCAACGAAGCATAGATTCAGTGGCATAGTCTTTTTCTTCGACAGCCAAAGAGTTAAGGTTATTGATAAGAGCTGTAACTTCTCGTTCGTGAGTCAAAGTCTCCTGGAACGCGTTTAACGGAGTATCCCATGAAGTAGTAACTTCTGCTATTGGCTTCAGTTCAACTCTTCCACCACGTGCGATAACATAGTTCATAAACTTCATAGCATGATCTTGTTCTTCTTTGAACTGTATGTTCATCCAGTTTGCAAACCCAGGATATCCTTTAGCTGCAAAGTCTGTCGACATAGAAAGATAAAGGTAGGCTGACCAAAATTCAGCATTGATCTGCTTGTTTAAAGCAGCTTCTAAACTTTTGCTTAACATATTACTTCGTTTTTATTTGGTAAAAATAATACAATTATTTTAGATATCACAAGAACAAATTGTTGGGATAAGGTTGCGGTCGCCATAAGCATTATCTATACGGGCCACATTAATCCAAAACTTGCTTTCGTGAAGCCAATCCAGCGGAAAGGCAGCTTTGCTACGTGAGTAGGAGTGTTTCCATTCATCTCCGGTTACTTCGTATTCGGGATGAGGCGCATTTTTTAATACATTATCATTTTTGTCGGCTATGCCTGTTTCGACTTCCTTAATTTCATTCCAGATGCAATCCATTACTTCAACAAATCTGTCAAGTTCGGCCAGGCTTTCGCTTTCTGTTGGTTCAACCATCAATGTTCCGTGAACGGGAAAAGAGAGAGTTGGAGCGTGATAACCGAAATCCATTAAGCGTTTGGCAATATCACCTTCGTCAATTCCCGACCGTTCTTTTACACCCCGGCATTCCATAATCAACTCGTGACCAACACGACCTGTTGAACCGGTATATACAATACCGTAGGTGTCTTTAAATTTAGCAGCCAGATAATTAGCATTCAGAATAGCCGTTTTTGTTACTGTGGATAATCCTTCAGCTCCCAGCATGCGGATGTAACCATAAGTAATAGGTAAAACGCCTGCACTGCCATAAGGTGCAGCAGATACACTGTTTAGCTCTCCTTCCGAAATTATCGGGTGCGAAGGCAGGTAGGGTATCAGATGTTCGGCTACGCAGATAGGACCAACTCCAGGACCACCTCCGCCGTGAGGAATGGCAAATGTTTTATGTAGGTTGAGGTGACAAACGTCTGCACCAATAAAGCCTGGATTGGTAAGCCCAACCTGCGCATTCATGTTTGCACCATCCATATAAACCTGTCCGCCATAACTATGAACGAGTTGACATATTTCTACAATGGATGTTTCAAAGATTCCGTGTGTGGAAGGATAGGTAATCATGGTTGCAGCCAGGTTATCCTTATTTGCTTCGGCTTTATTTCGGAAATCATCCATATCGATGTTCCCTTTATCGTCGCATATAACAGTAAGCGTTGTAAATCCACACTGTACGGCACTGGCAGGATTGGTTCCGTGGGCCGAAGAGGGTAATAAAACAATGTTTCGGGCTCCTTGTCCGATGCTTTCAAGATACGTACGAATAACCTTTAAGCCTGTATATTCGCCTGCAGCACCTGAATTGGGCTGAAAACTAACACCTTTAAATCCTGTAATAGTTGCAAGATATGAGGAGAGGTTTTCTATCATTTCGGTATATCCTTCCACCTGTTCATCCGGAGCATAGGGATGGATACAACTGAATTGAGGGTTACTTAATACAAATAATTCGGAAGCAGCATTGAGTTTCATTGTACATGAACCCAGTGATATCATAGAATGAGCTAAAGAAATATCTCTGCGTTCCAGTCGTTTTATATAGCGCATCAGTTCCGTTTCTGTGTGATATTTTTTAAATACATCTTGTTGCAGAAACTTCGAAGTCCGTTCAAACTTATTATCAAAGTAGTGCTTTACAGGAACCGATTCATTTAACAAGTAATCTTTACCTGCTGCCCCGGCGAATATATAAAGTAATACACCGATATCAGTAGTCTGCGTTGTTTCGTCAAGGCTTACGCCAATATGACCGTCCCCGAAATAACGAAGGTTAACCTTGCATTCGAGGGCAATTTCTCTCAGTGCACTCAATGATACATTTACCGGAAGCTCTATCTTAAGAGTGTCAAAATAGTCTTTGTTCAATTGTTTATATCCCATTTTTTCAAGCTCGACAGATAAAAATCCGGCATAACTGTGAATTCTTGAGGCTATATCTTTTAACCCTTCCGCACCATGGTATACCGCATAGAATCCGGCCATTGTAGCCAGCAATGCCTGAGCAGTACAGATGTTGGAAGTTGCCTTTTCGCGTTTGATATGTTGTTCGCGGGTTTGCAACGCCAGACGATAGGCCGGTTTTCCGTAGGCATCTTTAGAAATACCAATAATGCGCCCTGGAATTGTACGTTTATATTCGTCTTTGGTAGCCATATAACCAGCAGATGGTCCTCCGAAGTACATTGGAATTCCAAAACGCTGACTGCTGCCAAATACAACATCTGCACCCCATTCCCCCGGAGGAGTTAGCAAAACCAGACTAAGTAAGTCGGCGGCAACAGCGACGCGGGTTCCGTTTTCATTCGCTTGAGCTACGAAAGACTTGTAATCTTCCAGGGATCCGTTTTTGTTTGGGAATTGAACAATAGCACCAAACACATCAGGTGTGAAGTTAAATGTTTTGTAATTACCTCTAACAATCTTGATTCCCTGAGGTTTCATACGCGTATGAAGCACTGCCAAAGTAGAAACAAATACATGTTCGTCAACAAACAAAGTATTTGCTTCGTTTTTAATCTGGGCACGGCTTCTGGCTCCGTAGAACATGGTAGCAGCTTCTGCACCGGCAGTTGCCTCGTCTAATAATGAACAGTTAGTAAGAGGTAAACCGGTAAGATCACATATCATGGTCTGAAAGTTAAGAAGAGCTTCCAAACGACCTTGCGAGATTTCTGCCTGATAGGGAGTGTATGAGGTATACCAAACAGGATTTTCCAGTACATTGCGCTGGATGGGAGCAGGAGTTACGGTGTCATACCATCCCATTCCTATGTAAGATGTAAAGATTTCATTTTTGGAACCAAGTTCGGCAATGTGTTCAGCGTATTCGCGTTCAGTCATCGCCTCAGGCAGGTTTAAAGGTTCTTTTAGCATGATGCCGGATGGAATGGTCTGATTGATTAATTCATCCATTGAACCGACTCCAATAGTTTTAAGCATCAAAGGTATTTCCTCACCCTTAATGCCTACATGGCGGTTTACAAATTTATTTGTGTCCATAGATTTTAGGTATTTTATATGGTTGTGTTTTTAAATATACGGATTGCTAAGTTTTTCTTCCCTAATCGATGATTCTGGCCCATGTCCGGGATATATGACGGTGTCTTCCGGTAGATTAAGTAGTTTCTCGCGGATAGCGGCGACTAATACATCGGGATTTCCTCCCCATAAATCAGACCTTCCGATACTTCCTGCAAAAAGGGTATCACCGGTAATGGCCAGGTTGCTTTCAGCACTGTAGAAAACAAGACTTCCCGGAGAATGGCCCGGCACATGAAGTGTGGTTAAAGTACTTTCTCCAAAACGAATGGATTCTCCAACTGTAATATAGCGGATGCTATCGTTACTTTTTCCTTTCATCGTCAATCCAAAAGACTTAGCCTGCACTTCGGCAGATGGCAGGAGTTCTGTGTCCGCTTTGTGTGCTTCAGGTTCCACTCCGTATGTTTTTGCTGCATATGCATTTCCGAAAACATGGTCCAGATGTAAGTGTGTGCACAGAAGCCGTTTTATAGTAAGTTTGTTTTCTTCAATGAAACCGGACAACTCTTCTTCTTCACGCTGGTTCATGCAGCCACAGTCAATCAACACAGACTCACCTGTTTTATCGTACAGCAGGTAAGTGTTTACATAGAAATAGTTGAACTCGAAACGTTTTACATGTATCATAATGGAACGTATACAACTTTTTTTGTTTTGAAAAACTCTTCTTTAAAATAGGTTCCCAGTTCAAAACTCAACGCCTGATTCCGAAAAGGCAGAATTTCATGCTGAAGTTCGCCCCCTTTTAGACAAATCAAACCGTTTGGTAATGCGTTATGTTGCTCTTTTTTTATATTTTTTCGGACCAGATTGACTAAATCGGTCAACGGCATAACAGCCCTGCTTACCACAAAGTCAAATTTTTGTTTCTCTTCTTCGGCCCTGCAGTGGCGGAATGTAATATTTTTTAGTCCGATACTTTCGGCTACTGCTTGACCAACTTTTATTTTTTTACCGATACTGTCAACCAAATGAAACTGAACTTCGGGGAAAAAGATAGCAAGAGGAATACCAGGGAATCCTCCCCCAGTACCGACATCCATTACTGAAGAACCATCTTTAAAACGGAGCATTTTAACGATACCCAATGAGTGGAGCACATGATGCAGATACAAATTTTCAATGTCTTTACGAGAAATAACATTGATTTTCGCATTCCAGTCGGTATATAAATCGTTGAGAGCCGCGAACTGCTCCAGTTGATGTTCGCTTAACTCCGGGAAATAAGATTGAATTACTTTCATATTTTTAAAATGCAAGATGTGCTATAGGGCTTTCTTTGCGAAGCAGGTGTTGTATCTCTCCGAAAGGAAGATGTACATTGGTTACCCCTACAACATAAGCCGCTATTTCATATTCATTAAATGTATAATTGATACCGGTTTCATCTATGCTGAAATTTCCGTTAGGAAAGATTTCATCTACACTAAAAAAACCGATATTTTCCAATGCTTTTACATCGTTTACCTGATTTTGTTTCGCTATGGCAGCAACAAGTACTTTTGCCAATTCATCCTCGTAATTATCGGTAAATATCTCTTTTTCTGTAACAACCAATCCTGTTTTTAAGTTTACGACGTGGTTGAAGTATGAGTGAGAACCATGAGCCCCACCAGTGTAATTTTCGAAGTTAACCGTAAAGCAGAGCAACCCGCTTTGATTGTATGTTATCTTATTCGAAGACATTTCGTAATAAGAGTACCACGCCCCCAGAGGCATGTCTGAATCTTTTTCAGCTTCTGATATAAAGTCTTTCTCGAGTGCTTTGTAATTGGCAAGATAAGATTCTGTGTATTTTGCAGAAGCCTCCTGAGGCGAATAGGTCGCATAAGCATCTCCGAAATAAGCTTCAGTAAAAATGCGCTGTATATTTTTCAAATACTGCTTATTCTCAATTTTGGTTGGATAAGTGAAATTTATTTGAAGGTTACAATTAGGATTCTCCGGGTTTTCAAGCAGATGATAGCTTTTCTCAACAACAATAGAATCGAACGTTACGTCATTTTGATTAGTTTTCTTTGACGAATTGTTACAACCTGCAAATATAAGTAGAAAAATCAACACTATAAATTTAGCTTGGAGCTGTGTTGTCATGACTGTTTAATTTACGATTATATCATGCAAACGTACGAAAATAATTCTGTTTTTAACCATTAAACGTGAAAAGAAATATAAATGAAGATAAAGAGAGCAGCTTCTGTTGTTTACTCTTCAGATATTCAATTTAATTGTGTATTTTTGCAGAATAATCAAAGACAGAGATGGAATATAATACAGAACTAAAACGTTTGATCTTACCCGAGTACGGACGTAATATCCAGAATATGGTGGATTATTGTCTAACTATAGAAGATAAGGAAGAACGCATGCGATGTGCCAATTCAATAATCAATATTATGGGGAATATGTTTCCTCACTTGCGTGATGTTAACGACTTTAAGCACATATTGTGGGATCATTTGGCAATTATGGCTGATTTTCAACTAGACATCGATTATCCTTACGAAATCGTAAAAAAAGAAGATTTGTTCAGCCGTCCTCCACGCGTTCCTTACAATACAGGACGAATCCGTTACCGTCATTATGGTAAAACGCTCGAGCGAATGATAGGTAAGGCAAATGAATTTGAAGATGGTCAGGAAAAAAACTATCTGATTAAGCTTCTGGCTAACCAGATGAAGAAATCTTTCCTTAACTGGAATAAGGAAGCCGTAGACGATCGTAAGATATTTAAGGATTTGGATGAATTGTCGGGAGGTAAGATTGTTCTTGATGAAGAGCAGCATAAACTAACTGAAAGCCGGGATATTCTTTCCCGCAAAAGCACAAACAAAAACTTCACACGTAAAGGTCGTTAACCTTTTGTACACATAGCTTATGGCATCATTTGTTATTGAAGGTGGTTGCAGATTAAACGGAGAGATTATTCCGCAGGGAGCTAAAAACGAAGCGTTGCAGGTGATCTGTGCGGTTTTGCTGACTCCCGAAAAAGTAACCATACACAACATACCCGATATATTGGATGTAAATAATCTGATTCAACTTTTGCGGGATATGCAGGTAAAGGTAGAACGACTGTCTCCTGATACCTATACTTTTCAGGCAGACAACGTTGATATGGATTATTTAAAGACCGATGATTTTCTTCGTAAAAGTGCCTCATTGAGAGGCTCTGTTATGATTGTAGGCCCGTTGGTTGCGCGTTTCGGCAAAGCCGTGATTCCCAAACCTGGTGGCGACAAGATTGGTCGCCGGAGATTGGATACTCATTTTGCCGGAATTCAAAAGCTGGGCGCAACTTTTACTTACGATCCGTCAACTCAGTTGTATGAGATTGAAGCCAAACAGCTGAAGGGCGCTTACATGCTTCTTGACGAAGCGTCGGTAACCGGAACAGCCAATATTCTTATGGCGGCTGTTATGGCGAAAGGTACAACAACTATCTATAACGCTGCCTGCGAACCTTATTTGCAGCAGCTTTCCAAACTATTGATCCGGATGGGAGCTATAATCTCCGGTGTTGGATCCAATTTGCTTACCGTTCAGGGAGTCGAAGCTATGGGGGGGGCAACTCATACCATACTTCCGGATATGATTGAGGTGGGGAGTTTTATTGGAATGGCGGCGATGACCGGTTCTAATATTACTATTAAAAATACAGGATATGATATGTTGGGTATTATTCCCGAATCGTTCCGCCGATTAGGTATTACAGTGGAGCAGATAGGCGATGATATTCATATTCCTACCCATGAATCGTACGAAATAGATACTTTTATCGATGGTTCGATCATGACTATTGCGGATGCACCCTGGCCAGGATTAACCCCCGATTTACTGAGTGTATTTCTTGTAGTTGCAACCCAGGCTGTTGGAAGTGTTCTGATTCATCAGAAAATGTTTGAAAGCCGGCTTTTCTTTGTGGATAAACTAATTGATATGGGGGCGCAAATTATTCTTTGCGATCCTCACAGGGCAACAGTTATTGGTTTGGGAAATCGCTATAAATTACGGGGCGCAACTATGGTTTCGCCTGATATTCGTGCCGGAATAGCACTGCTCATCGCTGCGATGAGCGCCGAAGGTACAAGCCATATTCATAACATTGATCAGATAGACCGCGGATATCAGAATATTGATAAGCGCCTGAATAGTATCGGTGCACGTATAACCCGTCTTTAATACACCAGTATATGTTAAAAAAAGAAGATGTTTTTAAGATAGGGCAATTTGCCAAACCTCATGGTATTAAAGGTGAAATAACGTTGTTAACAACAAGTGATGTATTTGACGACAGCGAGGATCCTTATCTTGTTTGTGAGATTGACGGGATTCTAGTTCCGTTCTTTATTGAAGAATATCGTTATAAATCGGATTCTTCCATACTGGTGAAATTGGAAAATGTGGATTCGGAACCGGCTGCCCGCGAATTTAGTAATATGGAAGTGTATTACCCGCTTGATGCTGCCGTTGGCGATTTGGTGGGAGATATGACTTGGGATAGTTTTGTTGGTTATACTGTTTCTGATACGGTACTTGGTTTGTTGGGACCAATAACTATGGTGGATGAATCGACACTTAATGTTCTTTTGCAGGTGGATTACAAGGGAAATGAAATCCTGATTCCTGCTGTCGAAGAAATTATTACAGGTGTGGATCACGATAAAAAACAATTGGAAGTTACTCTACCGGATGGTTTGCTTGATTTATAATAGTTAATAAGCGTGAACATCTTTTCAAAGGAGGAGGATTTTGTTACTTTTGCGTTTTAAGTAATAACCATGGCACAGAAGAAACGAAAGCATCAGAAATCTTTTTGGCACCGGATCCGGTTCAAATACAAACTCTCATTTTTTAATGAAGCTACACTGGAAGAGGTATGGTCCTTTCGTTTATCACAGCTGTCGGCTTTTGTTGTAATGGCTGTTTTTGCTTTTTTTCTGATTGCGGTTACTTCCTTTATTATTATTAAAACTCCTATTCGAAACTATCTTCCTGGATATTTGGATGTGGAAGTAAGAAAAGAAATTGTACAAAATGCGCTAAAAGCTGATTCTTTAGAGCGTATGATTGCCGTACAGACTTTGTATCTGAAAAATGTAGCTGGTATTTTGTCGGGAACCATGCCCCTGGATTCTATTCGTACGATCGATTCTTTGGCACATGCTGATGCAAATTATGAAATACCAAGAGGAAAAGTTGAATCTGATTTTGTGAAGAAATTTGAAGAAGAAGAAAAATATAATCTTACTGTGCTTACCCCAAGTGAAATTATTTCTGACAATATATTCTTTTACAAACCTGTAAGTGGTGTAATATCTGCTCATTATGAAGCTGAAAATCGTCATTACGGAGTCGATCTTGTTGCTGCTGCCCGCGAAAGTGTATTGTCTACTTTGGATGGAACGGTTGTATTTACCGGCTTCGATGCAAACTACGGAAATGTGATTCAGATACAACATAAGAACGGATTTTTATCAATCTATAAACACAACGAATTGTTACTAAAGGAAGCAGGAGACCAGGTAGTTGCAGGCGAGGCTATTGCATTGGTGGGAAACACAGGAAAACTGTCTACCGGTCCTCATTTGCATTTTGAACTCTGGTATAAAGGAGCTCCTGTTAATCCTGAAGAATATATAGCATTTTAATTCATGAAAAGACAACTGGCTATACTAGGTTCTACCGGTTCGATCGGTACGCAGGCACTGGAAGTGATTAGTGAACACCCTGATCTATTCGAAGTCTACGCCCTGACTGCCAATAACCAGGTAGATTTATTGATAAATCAGGCAAGAAAGTTTATGCCTGAAGTGGTGGTTATCGCCAACGAACAGAAATATCCTGAACTTAAAGAGGCTTTAGAAGACCTGCCAATCAAAGTTTGGGCAGGTTCGGAAGCTATTTGTCAAGTGGTACAGGCAGAACCCATACAAATGGTTCTTACTGCTATGGTTGGATATTCAGGATTAAAACCGACGATCCATGCTATAAAGGCAGGCAAAGCAATCGCTTTGGCTAATAAAGAGACACTTGTTGTTGCGGGAGAATTAATTACCGCCCTTGCTGCCGAATATAAAGTTCCTGTTTTACCAGTAGACTCCGAACATTCTGCCATATTTCAGTGTTTGGTGGGTGAGGGATATAATACGGTAGAAAAGATATTGCTTACAGCTTCTGGTGGTCCGTTCCGTACAAAATCGCTAAAAGAATTGGCTACAGTTACTAAAGCGCAAGCTTTAAAACATCCTAATTGGTCGATGGGAGCTAAGGTTACTATTGATTCGGCTTCGATGATGAACAAAGGTTTCGAAATGATTGAGGCAAAATGGTTATTTGGACTTACCCCCGAACAAATTCAGGTGGTAGTTCATCCGCAGTCAATTATTCATTCTATGGTTCAGTTCGAAGACGGTGCGGTTATGGCTCAGTTAGGTATTCCGGATATGAAGCTGCCCATCAGCTATGCTTTTTCTTATCCGGAAAGATTAAAGAGCCGTGCTCCCCGATTGGACTTTAATCAATATTCGACATTTACTTTTGAAGAACCGGACATGGTTAGGTTTCGTAATCTGGCATTTGCTTTTGAAGCAGTGCGTCAGGGAGGAAATATGCCGTGCATCTTGAATGCGGCCAACGAAATTGTTGTAGCTGCCTTTCTGCAAGACCGCATCGGTTTTCTCCAAATGAGCGAAGTAATTGAGAAAACAATGTTAAAGGCTTCGTTTATTGCTGCACCTTCTTACGATGATTATGTGCAAACAGACTCTGAAGCACGATGTATAGCAGCAACGTTATTTTAGTATATAAATTAAAACATAATAGAGTATAGATGGAGACATTTTTAATTAAGGCTTTACAGCTCATCCTGAGTTTATCGATTCTGGTTGTCGTGCATGAGTTCGGGCATTTTTTATTTGCCAGAATTTTCAAAGTCAGGGTAGAGAAGTTTTATCTTTTCTTTGATCCCTGGTTTTCTCTTTTTAAGTTTAAACCTAAAAACAGTGATACGGAATATGGAGTAGGATGGCTTCCTTTGGGGGGTTACTGCAAGATTTCCGGTATGATTGACGAATCGATGGATAAGGAACAGATGGCTTTGCCTGCCCAACCTTATGAATTCCGTTCGAAACCGGCTGGGCAAAGGCTTATGATTATGATTGCCGGGGTGGTCTTTAATTTTTTGCTGGCATTGTTTATCTATTCCATGGTCTTGTTTGCCTGGGGTGATACTTACTTGCCGCTAAAGAACATGAAGATGGGTATGTATTATAGCGAAACTGCCAAACAAATAGGTTTTCAGGATGGCGACATTCTGTTGTCTGCCAATGGTGTAGAATTGGAACGATTTGGAGAATCTGCTATCCGCGGAATTGTTGAAGCGCAGTCTGTAGCTGTTTTACGTAACGGACAAGAAACAACTATTGCCATTCCCTCTGATTTGATGCAGCGGATGATGCGTGATAAGAAAGGTTTCGCCGGATTGAGGTATCCGATGGTCGTAAATGATTTTTCTAAAGATTCTCCAGCTAAAGCTGCCGGATTTCAGAAAAATGATAGCATTGTATCCATAAATGGAATATCTACTCCTGCAGCGGATGATGTAGTGGATATATTGGATAAACATAAAAATCAATCGATATCTGTAGGCGTTTTTCGTAATGGTCAGCCTCTGACACTTACGCTTACTACAGATACAGCCGGGCATATGGGTGCTTATATGAAGAGTCCGATGGATATTTACCAGACGGTAACCACATCCTATGGCTTTTTTGCGTCGTTCCCTGCAGGTATACAGAAGGGGGTAGATACGTTGAAAGGATACGTAAACGATATGAAATATGTGTTTACGAAAGAAGGAGCTTCCAGTTTGGGAGGTTTTGGTACTATCGGAGGATTATTCCCTGCCGAGTGGGATTGGATGATTTTTTGGCAACGCACAGCCTTTCTGTCGATTATTCTTGCTTTCATGAATATACTGCCTATTCCGGCGTTAGATGGGGGTCATGTTATGTTTCTTGTCTACGAGGTTGTGGCCCGCCGCAAACCAAGTGATAAGTTCCTGGAATATTCTCAGATTGTAGGTATGGCTTTGCTGTTCGGTTTACTTATCTATGCCAACGGGAATGATATCTTCCGGTATTTCTTTGGTTCTTAACACAAAGTAGTACAGCAATACAAAAACAAGAAAGGGTGAATCAAGCAATTGATTCACCCTTTCTTGTTTTTATATCTTACTATCAGGCCCAGTCAAATGCTTCGGAAACGGCCGGATAAACAATTTCTCCTTTTACAATATTTAGTCCAAGATGCAAACCTGGATCTTTCTGACAAGCCTTTTCCCATCCATTGTCGGCAAGATTAATTACGTAGGGTAGGGTGGCGTTTGTAAGTGCCAGTGTTGATGTGTGAGGCACTGCTCCCGGAATATTGGCAACACAATAGTGAACCACTCCGCCAACTTCGTATACAGGATTGGCATGAGTAGTAGGATGTGAGGTTTCAAAACATCCCCCCTGATCGATGGCTACATCTACCAACACACTTCCTTTTTTAAGTAAAGGAAGCATTTCCTTTGTCAGTACGAAAGGAGCTTTGGCTCCAGGTATCAGAACAGCTCCGATTACAAGATCGGTATCAGGAAGTTCGTTCTCAATGTTTTGAGACGATGAATAGAGTGTCTTTACATTGGCTGGCAAGTTTTCGTTCAGCCAGCGTAACCGTGGCAGAGATATATCTGCAATAATAACATCGGCCCCCATACCTGCGGCCATTTTTGCAGCGTTGTAACCAACTATACCTCCTCCCAGTACAAGAACTTTTGCCGGCTTTACACCCGGAACTCCGCTTAGCAGAATTCCTTTTCCTCCCTGAGGTTTTTCAAGGAAACGGGTACCTTCCTGGGTAGACATGCGTCCAGCCACTTCGCTCATAGGAATAAGCAATGGCAATGAACCATCAGGTTTCTCTACAGTTTCGTAGGCAAGACAAACAGCCTTGCTGGCAATCATAGCTTTTGTCAAGGCTTCGTCCGAAGCAAAATGAAAATAGGTGAAAAGAAGTTGATTTTCCCGAATTAAAGGATATTCGGGAGCAATGGGTTCTTTTACTTTTACAATCATTTCTGCTATGGCATAAACCTCGTCCATGGTAGGTAGCAGATTGGCTCCTGCAACCAGGTAAGCCTCATCGGCAAATCCGCTGTTTGCACCTGCAGATTGCTGCACATATACTTGATGTCCTCTTTTAATAATCTCTTTAACTCCCGCCGGGGTAAGACCAACCCGGTTTTCGTTGTTTTTAATTTCTTTTGGTACTCCAATAATCATTGTGATAGTAATTTAAGGTTATTTTGGCGAAATATACGCAAACTATTGACAAATGGTTATTCAAAAACTCATTTATTTTTAGACAAATGTGTTAATTTTATTGCCTGTTTATCATTTGTAATTAGAATGCTTTAAATTATTTCTAATTAATAGTTAAGTTCCTTTTATTTGCATTTATTGAAAGAGGCCGGTTTTCTTTTCTTCGGGACTTTTTGATCTGAAAGTATATACTTTGACAATTTAAAGTCCTAATTTTGAAAGTTCAAAATAGTATTAAAAAAAGGTTCTTCGTCACTTTTGGTGCAAGATATTATAGTAAGCCTCTCATTTCTGGTGTTTTGTAGACTTTTTATCAGATTTAATAAATGGCTTATCAAAAATGCATGTATAATCTTGATTGGATAAGCATTTGAAACTGTTTGTTTGCACCTAAAGTGACGAAGAACGAATGTTTTCACAGCACACTCTGTCATCTGTCACTTTTAGGGTTTAATCATCTCATATGCAATAGAATAGTGGGTGACAGATGCCTTTTTCATCCCTCACCCCATCTTACACCTCCCATACCCCATTACTCAGGGAAGCAACCAAGTTTATCTTTATAATAAGCACATAAAATTTTACTGCCTGTAATTAAGCTCAACTATAAAGGAAACTAATTGTAAGACAATGCTATAAATATTTTTTCCTTAAGGAAAGTATTCGTTTGATATCTGTCGTTATGCTTGTTGACAACTGTCGACATGCATAACAACAGTTGTCAACAAGTATAACGACAACTGTCAATCGAATAAATCCTTTAACCTTTCGTAATTAAACACAAGCTCAAATTATTTATTCCCTTAGTAAATGAAGCTAATTCCTAACGGAAAACCGTAATATATACTTATTGATTGTAAGCGTCTCCGCGATACCATCTTGTATGGTTTGATTGAAGATCTTTTAGTATACAAAACAGGTTCTTCATCACTTTTGGTGCAAGATATTATAGTAAGCCTCTCATTTCTGGTGTTTTGTAGACTTTTTTCAGATTTAATAAATGGCTTATCAAAAATGTATGTATAATCTTGATTGGATAAGCATTTGAAACTGTTTGCTTGCACCTAAAGTGACGAAGAACCAAAAAAAAGAGCCTCTTCATAGGGAAGAGGCTCTTCGTATCGTTATCAGAGTAATGGATTATAATCCCTTGCCGTGACAGTTTTTGTATTTCTTACCGCTTCCACAAGGGCAGGCATCGTTACGCCCTACTTGTTTTTCTACACGAACAGGTTCGTGTTTGGGTTGCGGACGTTGTTCTGCTCGTTCTTCTGGTTGAGTTGTGCCACCGATTTCATCTTTTTGAGTACGGTACTTACTCATATCCTGACGTCTTTCGGGAGCTGCTTGTTGCACTGCTACACGTTGAGCTGCGGCATGCGCTGCTTGTGCAGCATCAGCTTCGGCCTGACTCTGTTTTGGCTCTTCGCGAAGCGGAATCTGACCTCTCATAAGGATTGAGGCTGTTTTGCGGTTCATCGTATCAACCATTGTTTTAAAAAGATTATACGATTCAAGCTTGTAGATAAGCAATGGATCTTTGTTTTCGTAGCTGGCATTCTGTACTGAGTGACGCAGTTCATCCATTTCACGTAAGTGTTCTTTCCATGCTTCGTCGATGGTATGTAATACGATCGACTTTTGGAATGACTTTACGATGGCTTTACATTCTGTATCGTAGGCTTCCTTTAGGTTACAGCTGATGTTATACATACGTTTGCCATCTGTGATAGGGATCATAATATTTTCATACATGGCTCCCTGGTTTTCGAATACCTGTTTAATTACAGGATTGGCAACTTCCGAAAGACGTTCCATTTTGCGCTTGAATGTTTTCAATGCTGCATTGAACAAACGATCGGTAAGGTTATCTGATTTGCCGCTTCTGAATTCGTCTTCGGTGAAAGGGCACTCCATAGCAAATACTTTGAAGAGCTCAAGCTTGAATGATTCGTAATCTCCTTCGTGTTGGTCTACAATAGCTGCAGAAGTATCGTAAATAGTGTTTAGTACGTCAATTCCGATACGTTCTCCCAAAAGGGCATGGCGACGACGAGAGTAAACAACCTCACGTTGCGAGTTCATTACATCATCGTATTCCAGCAAGCGCTTACGTATGCCAAAGTTGTTTTCTTCTACTTTTTTCTGCGCACGTTCTACCGATTTGCTAAGCATATTGTGCTCCAGCACTTCGCCTTCTTTGAAACCGAGCTTGTCCATCAGACCTGCTATACGTTCGGAAGCAAACAGACGCATCAAGTCGTCTTCCAGAGATACATAGAATACGGATGATCCCGGGTCTCCTTGGCGACCGGCACGACCACGTAACTGACGGTCCACACGACGAGACTCATGACGTTCGGTACCAATAATTGCCAAACCTCCGGCTGCCTTCACATCTGCAGACAGCTTGATGTCGGTACCACGACCAGCCATGTTGGTGGCGATGGTAACTGTTCGGGCTTGTCCGGCCTGAGCCACAATGTCAGCTTCACGTTGGTGCAGCTTGGCATTAAGTACATTGTGAGGAATCTTCCTCAGGGTAAGCATACGGCTTAGTAATTCAGAGATTTCAACAGATGTAGTACCAACCAATACAGGACGGCCAGCTTCAATTAAACTACTGATTTCATCAATTACAGCCGAATATTTTTCGCGTTTAGTTTTATAGATACGGTCGTTCATATCCTTACGGGATATAGGACGGTTCGTAGGAATTACAACCACATCGAGTTTATAGATATTCCATAATTCACCAGCTTCTGTTTCGGCCGTACCGGTCATCCCCGAAAGCTTGTGGTACATACGGAAGTAGTTCTGTAAAGTAATAGTAGCGAAGGTCTGTGTAGCGGCTTCCACTTTTACCTGTTCCTTGGCTTCGATAGCCTGATGTAAACCATCCGAATAACGGCGGCCTTCCATGATACGACCAGTCTGTTCGTCTACAATCATTACTTTATTGTCCATTACCACATACTCGTCGTCCTTTTCAAACAAGGTATACGCTTTTAGTAGTTGGTTGATGGTATGAACGCGTTCGCTTTTAACAGCATAATTTGCCAGAATTTCATCCTTGCGAGCCTGTTTTTCTGAATCGCTGCCAGCTAAGTTTTCAAGCTGCGAAAGTTCCGATGTAATATCAGGAAGCACGAAGAAATGAGGGTCATCAGAATTACCTGTCATCAGGTCAATACCTTTATCGGTAAGTTCGATGCTGTTATTCTTTTCGTCGATAACAAAGAACAGGTCGTCTGTTACCAAATGCATGTTGCGCATGTTTTCGGCCATATACTGTTCTTCTGTTTTCAACATAGAAGCCTTAACTCCTTGTTCACTCAGGAACTTAATCAACGCCTTGTTGCGAGGGAATCCTTTGAATGATCTGTATAACAAAAGAGAGCCTTCTTCTTTAATCTTAGAATCATCGCTCAACATTTTACCTTTTGCTTCGGTAAGCAACTTAGTACAAAGATTTTTCTGAGCGTTAACAACAACTTCTACGTTATTTCTGAATTCTTCGAAAAGTTGAACATCTCCTTTGGGGATAGGTCCTGATATAATTAAAGGTGTACGGGCATCATCAATCAAAACTGAGTCGACCTCATCCACGATAGCGTAGTTGTGCTTGCGCTGTACCAGGTCCTGTGGGCTGATAGCCATGTTGTCGCGAAGGTAGTCGAAACCGAATTCGTTGTTTGTTCCAAATGTGATATCCGAATTGTATGCTGCACGGCGTGCATCCGAGTTAGGTTGGTGCTTGTCGATACAATCCACAGAAAGTCCGTGAAACATGTATAACGGGCCCATCCACTCCGAGTCACGTTTAGACAAGTAGTCATTCACAGTTACCACATGGACACCCTTGCGGGTAAGTGCATTCAAAAATACTGGAAGAGTAGCTACCAATGTTTTACCCTCACCAGTTGCCATTTCGGCGATTTTACCTTTATGTAATACAACACCACCAAACAACTGAACATCGTAATGTACCATGTCCCATTTAATCTCAGTACCACCGGCTTTCCAATGATTCAGATAAATGGCTTTGTCTCCCTCTATAGAAACAAAATCGTGTTTGGTTGCCAGGTCACGGTCAAATTGGTTGGCAGTAACGATAACTTGTTCGTTTTCGGTAAAACGACGGGCGGTTTCTTTCATAACAGAGAATACTTCGGGAAGCGACTCTTCAAGTACGATTTCCATCTTCTCTGTTATTGCTTTTTCAATTACATCGACTTCGGCCCAAATAGTTTCGCGCTCTTCAAGTTCCTTATCTTCAATGCCTTTGCGAAGTTCTTCTACTCTGGCATTTTCTTCTGAAACAAAATCCTGAATACGTTGTTTTATCTCGTCGGTCTTTGCACGTAATTCATCATTAGACAGTTTTTGAATCTCAGGATAGACTGCTTTAATTTTGATTACATAAGGGTCAATTTCCTTGAGGTCACGCTGCGACTTATTGCCGAACAGCTTGGTCATAAACTCATTAAATCCCATTTTATATTATTTTTTTCTTGTTTTTGTTAGTAATTGAGTAATTCTGAAAGCGGAAGTTGCAGACTTGCATTTGGTGGCCTTATTCTAAGGACATGCGTAATGGTAGGAGCCACTTCCGTTGCTTTAACTTCCCTGTATATATGAACAGGCTTCAAACCATTGCCCATAAATATAAGTGGTGTAATCACTGCATTGTTACGAACAATACTCGTTGGCTTTTTACTCTTGTCGTCGTCGTTGGCAATTTTCCATCCCGGCTGCAATTCGATCATTAAATCGCCTCTGCCCAGATGATGGGTTCCGTTGCGGAAATTGGCTGTACCTTCATTCCAATCGCCAGACCGTAGCGCTCTGTCGGTAGTTACATGCTGAACTCCGCTGAATTCAAGAACAAACTCTGCAGCTTGTTGCTGAATGACGCCCAGATCAAGTTTGGCATCTTCGATAGTTTTCCGGTTAAAATATAGTTGACCGTCGTGATAGCCCTTTACCCAGTTTTGCTGACCATGTATGGCCATCAGATACATATTAAGTAAGGCTACGCATCGTTTGGGATGAAACTCACCTCCACCAAGCGAAAGGCCATTGGAATACTCAACCTCATTCTGATAATATCCTGTGCCAGACAATACGATCAATGTATTGGATAGACCCACTTTCTTATCGATCGCGTCAAGCAATTGCTCTAGGTCTTTATCTAATTGTACGTAAATATCCTGTATTTCCCGTGTATATTCTTTGTTTCTTGCCCCGTTATAATTACCGGCATAGTAAGTTATGGAAAGTAAATCCGGACAACTGCGTGTTCCAAAACCTCCGAATTCGATAAATTGCTTTGCCAGACGGTTTATTTCCTTATTAATAAAAGGAGACGTCTTTAAGTTGGTATAGCAATCCTTATATTTTGGGTTAAAAGAATATTTGTAAGGTATGTCGTCCATCAGATAGGGAAAAGCCTTGTACTGATTCAATGGTAGATTTGGTTCCCAAACCATAGATTCTATACGGGCTTCAAGCGATTCTGTTCCATTGTTATACCGGTCTACATACCAGGGAACATTCTTATAGTAGGTTGTAGTAGCCCATTTACCGTTAAAATTATCAAGCCAGAAAGCTCCGTTGGCAGCATGTCCGGCGGATAGAATGGCGCTTTGTGCATCCGGGGCAATGGCATAAACATCACTACGTCCGTTAGATGCAATTTTTAGTTCATCACCAATCGTTGAACTAATCAGGTTTTTAGGCGAGTAATTATCGTGAGTATAGTTACCAAGATAAGCTGGGTCATTTAAACTGGGCAACTCTTTATCCTTCTCAAAATCATAAACATTATCTCCGCTTATACCATTATAACACGGATTTGTACCAGTAAAGAGGGTCGCGAAAGCTGTTGCCTGATCCACATTCGAAAATTCGAAACGGATATTTTTATATACCAGACCTTCATTTAGCAGACGTTTAAAGCCACGTTCACCGAATGTGTTGTAAAAATATTCAATATAATCACCTCTTAGTTGGTCTACGGTAACACATACCACCAGTTTGGGCACTTGTTGTTGTGCTTCCAGATTGGTGATCGCTAAAACTGCAATCAGAGATGTAAGAAATCTTCTCATTAATATTTAATTTTTCTGTAAACACCGAATCCAGACCGTATCCACAACGTTAAAACCAATGGGATAAAAGCCGGATTAAACTGTTGAGGGATTAAATTCCATCCTATCAAAAGCAGTGTAAGCGCTGCAAAGTTAATAAAATGATAATAATATGCAGCTATCTTCCACTTTTTTACCGAAAACAATCCCATTCCAATCAAATGAAGCGGATGTAACCAAAGCAGCGACCAGTTTGGGTATGTGGCTGGATGGGTGGAAATAAAACTGAGAAAAAAGAGTAAAGAGCCTGCTAATCCTGCAATAAAGAATAGAATGATGTCTGTAGCCCTAAAATAGGTTTTCTTCTTTATTTCAAAGAAAGTAATTGTAAGGACTAATAGACAAACAACTATTCCGGCAAACATAGGAGTTAGCCAAACGTCTGTTTTTCTTTGCGCCACAGATTCTTCAATTAAAACGGTAGACGAAGATACTAACTTCCTTTTATCTCCCTGTTGTGTATTTACATGAGCTGATTCGAAGGCTGATACCAGGTATAGAGGGAGAAACATCTCTTCGCGAACTGTCGCTATCCTGTCGGTAGGACTTCCCAAAGCCAGATCGCAACCAAAAGTATACCATGAATTATTACGTGTGCAGTAAGAAATCAGGTCTCTGAATGTGTGATCTGTTTTTTTGTTTTCATAAATTATTTTTCCATCGATTGATTTTTCCACCAAATCGCGCGGTCTTGTGGAACAGTTGTCGAAAAAGAAATTGTAACGGTATTTTCTATTTTGTGGCTCGTAATTAATAATAAGAGCTTGCCAAAGTTTTTCTTTCTCTTCCTGATTCATATTTAAAACCTGTTCAACCACCTTACTTCCACGCATCTGATATTCGATAAAGTAACTTCTGAAATCGACTACACCCAACATATAGTCTGTTTCACCTTTAGTAAAACGATATATAAAATTAGGTGTTTGAAAATCAAAAATTCCATAATTAAATACGTAATCTATTTTTTGTGCAGGATCAGAGATTCGAATAGCCGTATGTCCGTACAGCGTAAATACTTCTTCATCCGACGGGTAACTTGTTAAAATGCTTATGCGTGAGTCAGGACTTAACTGAAGCTGGGCCTTTAAGGGCAGAATCAAAAGTAAAAAAACGAATATGAATAGTTGTTTTTTCATCGATCGAATGTTTTTGAGGCACAAATGTATACTTTATTTTCGAATCGCCAATGTTATTATTATTGGCAGATTACTCTTTTTAAGAAACGGAAAACCTCTCATATTCGCGTAAATACAAACTTATTAGTAAAAAAATAAGCTTAATCCTGAAAAGATGTTCGTTATGTCGTCTATTTTGCTTTTCTTTGTGGAAAATATCAAACGAGTGAATCTTATTATTGAACAAGGAAATTCATCTACGAAAGTAGCCATATTCTCTAATGGACAACTTAAGTCGTCATCTGTTTTTAAACATTTTGATGCGACGGTTGTTTCTTCGCTTTTTGAAGAATTTAATCTAATAAACGGTATTTTTTCTACCGTGATAGATGTGGATCATTCGATTGTGAACTTATTGAAAAGTAAGTTGACCTTTTTTTTGTTTCTTGATGAAAATGTGAGGTTGCCGGTAAAAGTAATGTACAAATCACCTCAAACTTTAGGAAAGGATCGTTTGGCTGCTGTTGTAGGAGCCAATTATCTCAAGCCTGGAAAAGATTTGTTGGTGATTGATGCCGGTACGGCCATAACATATGAAGTCGTTGAAGCTTCAGGAGCATATATTGGAGGAAATATTTCTCCAGGGATGAGTACTCGTTTTAAAGCGTTGCATACATTTACGAAGAAATTGCCTTTAGTCTCAGAACCAGATAAGGTTTCGCTAATTGGAAACAATACCGAAACAGCTATTCAAGCAGGGGTTATTAATGGTATAATTTTCGAAATGGATGGCTATATTGATTCATTAAGGATAAAATATCCCTCTCTTTTGGTTTTTTTAACGGGAGGGCATTCTTTTTATTTTGAAAGGAAACTAAAAAACGCGAACTTTGCAGACATTAATTTAGTGTTGACAGGATTAAATAGAATCTTAGAATATAATGTTGAAAATTAAAAGGATATTTTTAGTTAGTATTTGTATTCTTTCTCAATTGTCGTTGTTCGCGCAGAACAATACAAACTCTCCCTACACTCGGTTTGGGTATGGAGAATTGGCAGACCGCTCTTTTGGGGCTGGCAGGGCTATGGGAGGAATTGGATATGGGTTGCGGTCTTCAAAGCAGATTAACCCTCTAAATCCAGCGTCTTATACGAGTATTGACTCGATGACTTTTATTTTTGATTTTGGAGCTTCAGCCCAGCTGTCGTGGTTTAACGACGGGACTAATAAGCAAAGTAATTATAACGGTAATATCGAATACCTGGCAATGCAGTTTCCTATTCACAAACGTGTGGCGATGAGCTTAGGCGTTTTGCCATATTCGTATGTAGGTTATGATTTCGGTGCTGTAAAACAAGCCGAAGATTCTGATATGGATTATATCGAGAATTTTGTTGGTACCGGAGGATTAAACGAAGTGTATGCTGGTTTGTCTATAGATGTATGGAAGAAGAGACTTTCAGTTGGAGCAAATGTTGGTTACTTTTTTGGTAATATAACCCATCAACGCAATTTGTCTTTTGGCTCAGGTTCCGAGGCTTATGCTGTGTATCGTGAACAAAAATTGGATGTGAGAGATATTAAACTTGATTTTGGATTGCAGTACACTCATCCACTGAGTCTGAAAGAAAGTCTGAATTTTGGTGTGGTATTTGCACCGTCAAATCATCTTAATACAACGTCTTATGATGTTAATTCATATAGCAATGTTGTTGAGTCAGATACTATTACGGGACAAAGCTTTGATATTCCAAGTTCATTTGGAGCTGGTATTACTTACGTGAAAAATGATAAACTAACTCTTGGTGGTGATTTTTTATACCAAAGTTGGGATAAAGCAAAGTTCTTCGATAAGTCAAATGAATTTAAAAATAGAATTCGGATTGCTTTAGGTGGAGAATTTATTCCGGGATATGCAGAGAAAAATTTCTTAAGTAGAATGTCTTATAGAGGTGGGGTTCATTATAGTAATTCTTATTTAAATATAAATGGAAATGGCTATAAAGAATATGGTGCAAGTGTTGGTTTCGGTTTACCTTTGGTTGATGGCAGATCTATTGTCAATCTGTCTGTAGAATATGTTAAGATTAAACCGGAATTAAAGACGATGATTGATGAACAGTATTTGCGTTTTACTGTTAATTATACATTTAACGAACGTTGGTTCTTTAAGTGGAAGTTGGATTAAGAAGTTGTTAACATTAATTAAAAAGAGATATGAAGATCAAAGTGTTATTGCTTGCTATCGGATGCTCAATAGGAGCATTTGGTGCCTATGCGCAGAAGGGAGTAGATAATGGTACGCAGTTCGGATCTGGAGAAGACAGCGTTCGTTGCATTACCAATATCAGTCTGTTTATTCCTTACGCAAAAGCCGGGAACTTTAAGGACGCATACGAATTTTGGAAAATAACGTATGATGAATGTCCTGCTGCTACAAAGGATATTTATTTGTATGGTGTGCGTATTGTTGGTTGGCAGATTGAAAATGAAAAAGATCCTGCAAAGAAGGCCGCGTTAATTAATAATCTGATGGCTGTATACGATCAGCGTGTTAAGTACTTCGGAAATGATGCCAGATATGGAAAAGACTGGATTGTTTCACGTAAAGCGCAGGATTATATCCAATACATGGGAGAGAAAGCTGATCCTAAGGTTTTGTACGCATGGTTAGGCGAAATTGTTAATGAGTATAAAGAGAAATCAGAAGCTCTTGCTGTTTCTTACTACATGTTTTCTTCTCATCAGCAATTACTGAAGGATCCTAATTTCAAAGAACAGTATATTCAGGATTATTTAAAAAGTTCAGCTATTTTTGATACGCAGCTTGCTGCCGCCAAAGCTGCAGGAAACGAAAAGGAGATTGGTAATCTTACTACAATGAAGGCAGGTATCGATAATGGTTTTGCAAATAGTGGTGCTGCTGATTGTGCTACATTGCAGAATATGTTTGCCGCCAAAGTTGAAGCGAATAAAACAGATTTGAATTATCTGAAAGAAACAATTTCTCTGCTACGTCGTGTTCGTTGTCAGGATGTTGATGTTTATTTTGCTGCATCGGGTTATGCTCACAAGATTGAACCAACTGCAGAATCTGCTATGGGATTGGGAAAACAAGCTGTAAAAAATAAAGATTTCGATACGGCTGTTAGATTCTTTGAAGAGTCTGCCAAAATGGAAACAGACGCCGCATCTAAAGCTGATATCTATTACATGATTGCCTTGATTTCATTTGATCAGAATAGCTATTCAAAGGCTAGACAGTATTGTATGAAATCTTTAGATATGAAGCCTAATAATGGAGCTCCTTATTTGTTGATTGGTAAGATGTATGCCGCAACGGCCAAGAGCGTTTACCCAAATGACGGTGTGTTGGCAAGGGCTGTTTACTACGCAGCAGTTGATAAGTTTGAAAAAGCAAGACAGGTTGACCCAAGTTGTGCTGATGAAGCTAATTCATTAATTGGATCATATAGAGCTCATTGCCCTTCAACAGAGGAAGTGTTTATGCACCCGGATCTTGAAAAAGGTCAAGCTATCACAATTGGTGGATGGATTGGTGAGCAAACCAGAGTTCGCTAAAACATGATTATCTCTCATCTTAAATTTGAGTCAAATCATAAAGGCATAACAGCTACTATTTTAGTAGCTGTTATGTTTCTTTTATTTATAACAGCCTGCGAAAAAAAGAAAAAAGATGTTGTAAGGGTAGCCTTTGATCCTGAAAAATCTTATACAATGAAAGGGCTGGATATTTCTACTTTAGTCTCTGACTCTGGAATAACCCGTTATCGGATTAATACTAAGCAATGGCTTGAATTTGGAAAAGCAGCAGATCCATTCTGGTATTTTCCCGAAGGCGTTTATTTTGAAAAGTTTGATACGCTTTTCAGAATTGAAGCAAGTGTTAGAGCGGATACAGCTTATAATTTTTATAAAAGAGGGTTATGGAAGCTTGTTGGAAATGTTAAGGTTTCTAGTCTCTCTGGTGAACATTTTGAGACATCCTTGCTTTTTTGGGACCAACGTTCGCAAAAAGTTTACTCGGATAAGTTTATGAGAATTCAACAAGCAGAACGGGTTATTACAGGTATCGGTTTCGAATCCGATCAGAGTATGACTCAATATAAAATATTTAATCCGCAGGGGATATTTCCTGTATCAGAATCGAGACAAGATACAATTAAGCAAGATTCTACAAAGTAGGGTTTTATGAATATGTTAACCTATATAATCATTTCTCTCTTATTTGCAGCCTTTTTTTCTGGAATGGAAATTGCTTTCATTTCATCAAATAAATTGCGTTTCGAATTAGATAAAAGGAATCGGAATCTTATTAATCTTATTTTGGATTTTTTTTACCGGAATCCTAACGATTTTATTTCTACCATGTTTGTCGGCTATTATGTTGCATTGGTTGTCTGTGTTATCCAGTTATCTCTTTTTCTGAAACCATTTATTTATTTATATGCAATAGATCATACTACTTCTATTGCTATACAGGTTTTTTTTGTTACAATATTAATTTTGTTTTTTGTTGAATTTTTACCTAAGACGATTTTTAAAAATAATCCGAATCTTTACCTGAAATTCTTTTCTATTCCTCTATTATTAGTGTATATTGTTTTATTCCCTGTTTCAAAAATAGTGACAATGCTTTCGTTTGCTATTTTATCAGTTGCCGGAATCAAACAACTGAAAGGATCACAGGCTCATTCTTTTGGAAAGGTAGATTTGGATTACTTTATACAGCAAAGGTTAGATGATTCTCCTCAGAAAGCTGATATAGAATCTGACGTGAAAATTTTTCAGAATGCTCTTGACTTTTCTAAAGTACGTTTAAGAGATTGTATTGTTCCCCGTACCGAGGTTGTCGCATGCGACAAAACAACTTCTTTAGAAGAATTGAAAACTAAATTTATTGAGACTGGCTATTCCAAGATACTTGTTTATGAAGATAATATTGATGGAGTAATAGGATATATTCATTCATCAGAATTATTTGCTAATCTTAAAGATTGGACAACGCATATTATTCCTGTACCAATTGTTCCGGAAAATATGACTGCCAACAAACTAATGAAATTGCTTTTACAGGAAAAACGAAGTATTGCTGTTGTAGTTGACGAATTTGGTGGTACTTCAGGAATAGTGACTTTTGAAGACTTGGTGGAGGAAATATTTGGCGAAATTGAAGATGAACACGATGTTCAATCGCTTATAGCAAAGCAGCTCGGTGAAAATGAATACTTGCTTTCGGGACGGATGGAAATAGATTCTCTTAATGAAAAATTTGGATTAGAATTGCCTGAATCGGATGATTATATAACAATTGCAGGTTATATATTGCATAATTATCAAAAATTTCCGAAGGTTAACGATGTAATAGATATAGGACATTATAGTATGAAGATACTGAAAGTAACTTCGACTAAAATTGAACTTGTTCGCATGAAAGTGATTGATTAGTGAAAAAAAGTTGCATTATATGCATGTTAATCCTCTTTTGTTTGTATCTTCGTGCCCGTTAACTGTAAAATATAAACTTTTAAATAAATAAAGATAAATGGCTACGCTGGAAAAAATTAGAAGCAAAGCAGGACTGTTGGTACTCGTAGTAGGGCTTGCATTGTTCGCTTTTATTATTGGTGACTTTTTAAACTCCGGATCTACTTATTTTAAACAATCTCAGGAAAAGGTTGCTGAAATTAATGGAGAAGTAATTAAAATTCAGGATTATCAGGCTCGTGTCGACGAGATGTCTGAGGTTTATAAAATGCAGTCCGGTAGTACCAGTTTACCTGAAGAGTATATGACTCAGATTCGTGAGTCAGTTTTTGATGCAATGGTACGTGAAATTGTTTTAGGAGAAGAATTAAACGATTTAGGTATAGTTGTATCTCCGGAAGAACTTTTTGATATGGTTCAGGGAGAAAATATTTCACCAATGATTCAACAAATGCAAATGTTTGTAAATCCGGAAACCGGAGCTTTTGACAAACCTGCATTGCTTAACTTCCTGAAAACAATAAATGACCCGAAAGTTGCAAGTTATCCCGCAGACCAACAGGCACAGCTTGCTCAGGCAAAAAGTTTCTGGATGTTTTGGGAGAAGAACATTAAACAACAACGTTTAGAACAAAAATATACAACGTTATTAAGTAAGGCAATTACTGCTAACGTAATTGACGCCAAAGAAACTTTTAATGAATCGGCAGAAAGTTCGGATATTGTTTATGCGATGCAATCATATGCTTCAATTCCTGATTCAACAATTCAGGTTTCTGACAGCGAAATTGAAAAGCTTTACAATCAACGCAAATCAATTTACAAACAAAAGGCAAGCAAAGTTATAAAGTATGTTGCCGTTGATATTCGTCCGAGCAAAGAAGATTACGACAATGCTAATGCAGATATTGAAGCAATTAAAGCAGAATTCGCTACTTCAGCTAAAATTGATGATATAGTGAATGAGAATTCAGAAGTGCCTTATGTTGATGCGTTCTTTTCAGCAGCAGCATTTGATAATCAGCTTAAGGAGTTTGCAACAACAGCCGAAATTGGAGCTGTATATGGTCCTGCTTTTGAAGGAGACAAATACAGAATGTTTAAGTTAGTTGATAAAACAGTTGCTCCTGACTCTGTAAAAGTAAGTCATATTATGATTGCTAATGCTGGTAATGAAGCTACGGCTACTTCATTGGCTGATAGCTTGATGAATGTTATTAAGAATGGTGGCAATTTTGCAGAAGTGGCTCAGAAATATTCGCAGGATCAATCAGCAAAGAAAGGCGGAGAGTTGGGTTGGTTTACTGAAGTTACTGCTTTAAGAGGAGTAAACGAAGATTTCAAGAAGGCTGTTTTCACAACACCTGTAAATGGAATTTCTATTGTTAAATCACAATACGGAGTTCATTTGGTAAAAGTAGACGACAGAACTGCTGTGGTTTCAAAATACAAGGTTGCTGATATCGATATGACGGTTTCGCCAAGTTCAAAAACTTACAGTAATATTTATAATGAACTGAATAAATATCTTTCTGCTAATTCTGATATTAAAAAGATGGATGAAACAGCAAAGAAAGCAGGGTACAGTATATTCTCTGATGTTACAATTACTGGTGCTGATCAAATGATCGGAACAATTAAGAACTCTCGTCAGGTAGTACGTTGGGCTTTCCAGAATGATAAAGAAGGTTCTGTTTCTGAAATCTTTGAATGCGAAGATAAATTTGTTATTGCAGCTGTACAGGAATCTCTTCCAGAAGGATATGCTCCGGTTAAAAAAGTGGCACCAGCATTGAAGGCTGAGTTAATCGCTCAAAAGAAAGGCGAAAAAATTGCTGCTGATTTGGCTGCCAAGAATATTTCATCACTTGAAGGATATGCACAAGCAATGGGATCAAGAATTGATTCAGTTAAGTTTGTTAGCTTTGGTACCCGTCGTATTACTGGAATAGGTGTTGAACCTAAAGTGAATGCAGTAGTTGCAATGACCCCTGTTGGACAGTTAACTGCTCCGGTTAAAGGAAATAATGGAGTATATGTATTGAAAGTTTATAATAAAACAAAGGATGCGAAAGTATATAATGAAGCAGAACAAATCAAGACAATTGATGCTGCTAATGCATATCGTTTCGGATTCCAGGCAGTTCAATCGTTAGTTAATAATGCTGAAGTTGTTGATAATCGTGTACGGTTTTATTAATTTTCAGTATTAATTATAGCTATTTGGCATTTGACTTGAAAGCAGATGTTCTTCCTAAACGAAGGACATCTGCTTTTTTTTTATCTTTGCAAAAAAAAAATATAGAAAGTAAATAGATATGGATGCAAAAAGAAGATTATTAGGAATGACATTGAAAGAGCTCAAAGATGTGGCTTTAGAATTTAGTCTTCCGGCTTATGCTTCGCAACAGATAGCAGATTGGTTATACAAAAAACGAGTGAAGTCTATCTCGGACATGACTAATATTTCTGCATCGAAAAGACTTTTACTTGAAAAAGTATATGAAGTTGGATTGATTGCTCCATCAGAGTCTATGAAGTCGGTTGATGGAACCATTAAATATCTATTTCCGGTTGCAGCAGGACGATTTGTTGAAGCTGTTTATATTCCAGATGAAGATAGGTCTACATTATGTGTTTCCTCTCAGATTGGGTGTAAAATGAATTGTTCATTTTGCATGACTGGTCGTCAGGGCTTTAATGGAAATCTCACATCCTCGGATATTCTTAATCAGATACAGGCTATACCCGAATTTGATTCTTTAACCAATATCGTTTTTATGGGTATGGGAGAACCACTTGACAATGTGGATGAATTATTTAAAGCTCTAGAGATTCTAACGTCTTCTTATGGATATGGTTGGAGTCCAAAACGAATTACAGTTTCAACCATTGGTGTTGCTAAAGGTCTCGAACGTTTTCTTGCTGAAAGTGATTGTCACCTTGCAGTGAGTATGCACACTCCTTTTCCTTCTGAACGATTGTCAATTATGCCTGCAGAAAAGGCCTTTCCAATAAAAGAAGTAATTGATAAAATTAAACAGCATGATTTTACTCATCAACGCAGAGTGTCATTTGAGTACATAATGTTTGATGGTTTAAATGATGATTTAAAACATGCAGAAGGAGTCGCAAAACTTGTTGCAGGACTCTCTTGTAGAATTAATCTGATTCGTTTTCATGCTATTCCGGACTCCCCGCTTAAAAGTTCAAATACAGCTAATATGAATGCTTTTCGTGATGCTTTGACAAAAAAAGGAATAGTTTGTACAATTCGTTCGTCCAGAGGGGAAGATATTTTTGCTGCGTGCGGTATGTTGTCTACAGCAAAAAAAGAGCAAAAGCTTTAAAAAACTTACGCTTCTTACAAAAAAAATATATCTTTGTTGAATTAATAAATTAATGCATATGAAAACGATTTCCTTGTTTTTCAGTATGATGTTGCTCGTCATATGTATGAGTGCCTGTAAAGGAGGTCCAACTGTTTCTAAAGCTACGGGTTCACCTGGAGATTTAATAGTTGTAATGGAAAAGGCTTCATGGACTGGTCCTGCGGGTCTTGCTTTAAAAGATTTACTTTCGTCAGATGTTCCGGGATTAACACAGCCAGAACCAGTTATGAATGTTTCTTATACGGAACCAAAGCATTTTGATAGAATGTTTCAGATGGTTAGAAATATACTTGTGGTCGAGATCGATCCAACTATGTATACAAAAGCTACGATGAAATATTCTGAAGACAGATGGGCTCGGGGCCAGGTGATTCTGAAATTGCAGGCACCGGATGCAGCATCTCTTGAATTATATATAACTAATAACGGGAGATCAATAATTGACTTTTTTGTAAAAACCGAACTAAACAGATCTATTAAATTGTTGGATAAAACCTATAGTAGTTATGCGTTTAATAAAGTCAAAGAAATCTTTGATGTTGAACTAAAAGCTCCGGAATCAATGAAATATTACAGAGATACAACTGATTTCTTTTGGACCTCAAATAATTCAGGAGAAGGCAGGCGTGATATTATCATCTATTCATTTCCCTATACGGATAAAAATACTTTTACAAAAGAGTATCTTTTGGCAAAACGTGATTCAGTTTTAAAAGCAAACATTCCGGGGTCCTTCGATAATTCATATATGACTACAGAAACTCGGTTTGGAGTTAATTATAATCCAATCACGGTTAAAGGTAAGTATTGTGCAGAAATACGAGGTCTCTGGAAAATGGTTGGAGATATGATGGGAGGTCCTTTTGTTAGTCATGCCCGTTTAGATGAGACGAATCAGCGTGTTGTAGTGGTTGAAGGATTTGTATATGCACCAGAAAAAGATAAGAGGAATTTAATACGTCAGGTTGAAGCTTCTTTATATACATTGAAGTTACCTGGTGAGTTTGACCAGAAATCAGAAGAACCGATACAAACGGATGTTGAGTAATTAATACTGAAATAAGATGGAAGAAAGATTGATCAGAGTGGGTATTACGCATGGTGATATTAATGGAATAGGTTATGAGGTGATTTTAAAAACCTTTTCCGATTTACGGATAGCTGATCTATGTACGCCTATAATTTATGGTTCTTCAAAAATTGCGGCTTATCACCGTAAGGCTCTCGATTTACAGCCTGTTAATATTAGCATTATTAGTCAGGCTGAAGAGGCTGGACTAAACCGGATTAATATCATTAATTGTGCAGATGAAGAAGCAAAGGTTGAGTTGGGTAAGTCAACAACCATAGCCGGAGAAGCTGCATTTAAAGCCCTTGAAGCCGCGGTTAACGATTTAAAAAGAGGTGTAATTGATGTTCTTGTTACAGCACCGATAAACAAACACAATATACAGAACGAACAGTTTCATTTTCCAGGCCATACCGAATACCTTGAAGAGGCATTTGGCGGACCAGGAAAGAAAGCTCTTATGATATTAATGAGCAACAACCTTCGTGTAGCATTGGTTACAGGACATGTTCCTCTTTCTGAAGTAGCGGCATTAATTACAAAAGAAGATATAAAGGCTAAGCTTTCTATATTTAATCAGTCCTTGAAGCAAGACTTTGGGATTGTGAAACCAAGGATAGCTGTTTTATCTTTAAATCCTCATGCAGGCGATGCCGGACTTCTTGGTAAGGAAGAAGAAACAATTATTATTCCGGCTATGGAAGAAATGGATAAGCAAGGTGTATTAACATTTGGACCTTATCCTGCCGACGGATTCTTTGGTTCTCAGAATTATGATAAATTTGATGGTATTCTGGCCATGTATCACGATCAGGGTCTTGCTCCTTTTAAAGCATTGGCTATGGAAGAAGGAGTAAATTACACTGCAGGATTACCAATTGTCAGAACTTCTCCTGCTCATGGAACAGCCTATGATATCGCAGGACAGAATATAGCATCGGAAGATTCGTTCCGTCAGGCTTTGTATACTGCGTTGGATATTTATCGTTGCAGAAAATTTTATAGAGAAGCTACTTCTAATCCGTTAAGAAAGCAATATTTTGACAAGGGAGGAGATAATGAAAAGCTGGACTTGACAAAAGAAGACGTTGTTGACAGTATTTAATTGCATACAAAAATAAAATTGACCGGTGTAGTAAACGAAATTTTCTATACCGGTTTTTTATTAGTTAAAAATAAGATTTGTTTTTTGTGGTGTTTTATAAATTGGTCTGAATCATGTATTAATTAGCTTTTTTTTAGGTAAACTTTTTTTCATAGGAAAAGTTTGTGTAAGTTTGTGCTTCAAAAAACGTTAGAATTGGTATGTTTAAAAATAAAACTATAGTCTACACTTCAGGAACATTTGATATGTTTCATTATAATCACCTCAGAATGATTAACTATGCCAGAAGTCTGGCAGATATTTTAATTGTTGGAGTTAGTACAGATGAACTTGTGTCGTCTTATAAGCCTCATCCAATTATTCCATTTACTGAACGCTTGCAAATTATAGAAGCTCTTAAAACACCTGATATTGTTATACCTCAACATTCGTTGGATCATAGTGAAATCGTGAAAAAGCTGAATATAGATGCATTTGTAGTTGGAGACGACTGGTTCGGTAAGTACGATTACCTGGAAGATCTTGGAGTTCAGGTCTTTTATTTTCCGTATGGAACCGGGGTTTCTTCTTCAAATTTAAAAAAGACTATACACGACAGCTACGAGGCTAATTTACATTCGCAGCAAAAAGCCAAACCGGTAACAGTAAAGCACGAAAAAGAATAGTACTATATATATGGATAAATACGTTCTGATTACCGGGGGTACAAAAGGCATAGGTAAAGCAGTCGCTTTTTGTCTGGCAGCTTCCGGATATGATTTGCTTTTAACGTATTCTTCTGATTTTCAAGTGGCCGAAGAAACCAGGAAAGAGCTACTTGGTAAGTTTGATATTGATGTACGCATTTTAAAAGCAGATATTACGAATTTCAAATCTATTTCCATTATTGAAGAATATCTTGAAGAACAGTCACTTGAGTTGTTCTCTGTTGTCTTTAATGCAGGACTGACTTGTCGTGATTCTTTTGAACAGCTTTCTTTTACAGCTTGGGAAGAGGTCTTTTTCGCAAATGTACATTTTCCGGTTTTTCTGATGCAACGGATTGTGTCAAAAATGCGTAAAGGCGGATGTGTTGTGTTTACTGGTTCTTTAATGGGAATAGAGCCTCATTCCGTTTCTCTGGCATATGGCGTTTCAAAATCGGCTGTCCATGCATTAGTGAAAAATATGGTTAAGTTTTTTGTTCCATACGATTTACGTGTAAATGCAGTAGCTCCGGGGTTCGTAGATACTGAATGGCAGCTTAACAAACCAGAAGAAATACGTCGGAACATTGAACGAAAAGTATCATTGGGCCGTTTCTGCCACCCTGATGAATTAGCCGAAGTATATAAAATGTTGATTGAGAATAATTATTTTAATGGAGAGATAGTCGTCTGTGATGGCGGCTATTCTTATAAATAAAGGCCAAATGAACGATTTAAATAAAAAAGAATACGAAGCATCGTTAAAGTCAATTGAAACAGAAAATAAAATAGATCGGATTTTTTACCGTCCCTTAGGTTTCCGGATTGCCAAAATGTTGAGAAACACGGGTGTTACTCCCAATATGGTTACCATTTTATCTATTTTTGTCGGAGTAGGTGCCGGATACATGTTTTATTTTGATAATATCATTTATACAATTTGTGGAATTTTATTATTGATTTTTGCAAATATCCTGGATTGTGTTGATGGCCAGCTAGCCAGATTAACAGGAATAAAATCGGCAATTGGGCGTATTCTTGATGGTTTTGCCGGAGATCTTTGGTTTGCGTCAATTTATATAGGTTTTTCTCTACGCCTAATGAATGAATATGGTACTCCTTGGTTTTTTGCTTTAGCCGTATTGTCAGGTATTTCTCATTTGGTACAAGCGAATATTACTGATTATTATAAGACATTGCATCTGTTTTTTCTCAGTAAAGAAAAGGGAGCTGAGTTTCAGACACATGATCAGGTAATAGCAAATTACGCTAAAATGAAACCTGGTATTGATAAATTTTTCTTTTTCTTTTATAAGGGATATACGTTGATGCAGGAAAATGTTACACCTGTCCTTCAGCGTTTATTGAGTAGTCTAAGAAGTCAGTATCAGGATGATATACCAGAATCTATTCGACTGAATTTTAGAAAGAAAAGTAGAGACTTGATGCGTTATATAGATTTACTTACATTCAATGGTCGTACTATAGTCATGTTTATCGTTGTATTAACAGGAGAAGTTTGGGCTTACTTTCTTTATGAAATTATTGTTTTGAACGTTGTTCTGGCTATATCCATTCGTAAACATGAGAAGATGTGCTTATCATTTCTTTAACCTATAGTTTTGCATGACAAATCAAACTAATGTAATTCGAAATATATTTTTTGCTCTTGGAGTTCTGGTTATTTTTTTTATGGCCTACTCTTTAGGCTTTGATGTTATTTGCAGCAATCTGTTAAATACTGGTTGGTGGTTTGCCGCTATTCTGGGGATTTGGGTTTTTGTATATTTAATAAATGCAATTTCTTTTCATATAATCATCCGTGATGGAAGTGGTGAATCGAGAAAAATACGGTTTATTCGAACACTTAAGCTTGTAATTAGCGGGTACGCTATTAATTATACGACTCCTGTTGGATTGCTTGGCGGTGAACCGTATCGGGTGTTTGAACTCAAACCGGCTTTAGGAACTAAAAAAGCTACATCAGTTGTCTTGCTGTATGCTATGATGCATTTTGTTTCACATCTTATACTTTGGCTTCTATGCGTCCCTTTGTTGTTGCTTTCTGTCGAAAATATAAGTTTAGGGGTGGAGATCGTGTTATGGTGTATTTTAGGTGGTTCTTTAGGATTGATTTATTGGTCGTTTAAAGTATATAAAACAGGAATTATCGGACGATTGCTAACTTTGGGTTCTCACATTCCATTTGTAAGAAGTCGAATTAAAGAATATGCAATAAAGAAACAAGAGCATGTAGCCGAGCTGGATCAGCTGATTGCTAATTTATATAATAACAGAAAAAAATCTTTTTATTTATCACTTTTTGCCGAATTGTCATCGAGGTTGGTGGCATGTCTGGAAGTGTATATTATGATCTATTCTGTTGGACAAAACATAACATATGTCCAGTCTGTTGTTATTGTTGGATTTGCTTCTTTATTTGCAAATTTATTATTCTTTTCGCCCATGCAATTGGGAACCCGGGAAGGAGGATATGCCCTTGCATTGAAATCTTTGGCCATAACTTCGGGAATCGGGGTTTATGTAAGTTTGTGTACGCGTATTCGTGAGTTATTTTGGATTGCTG
>Ga0209639_1000505_pt1 | contig 54256 bp, 45 predicted proteins | sample EPASupsiteHSE605_FD_187268 | JGI IMG/M metagenome (GOLD analysis project Ga0209639, IMG submission 187268) | Bioremediated contaminated groundwater from EPA Superfund site, New Mexico - Sample HSE6-05 (SPAdes) (version 2) | ecosystem: Environmental > Aquatic > Deep subsurface > Groundwater >... | reverse complement strand
TACAAGGCTTGCGATTTCTGCAGCGAAATCGTCCTGCTTCTTTTCGATGCCCTCGCCCTTTTCAAAGCGGGTGAAGCCGTTAACGGCTATCTTGCCGCCGGCAGCCTTTCCGACCTCGGCAATATGCTGCTCGACGGAAATCTTGTCGCCCTTGACAAAGGCCTGCTGAAGCAGGCAGTTCTCCTCATAGAACTTGCCCACGCGGCCCATAATCATTTTCTCGATTATTGCGTCGGGCTTGGAGGCGTTCTTGGGGTCTTCCTTGGCCTGAACCATAAGGATTTCCTTTTCCTTCTCAATGACGGAAGGATCGACGTCTGACTTGTCGCGGTAAGCGGGGTTCATAGCGGCAATCTGCATCGCGAGATCCTTGCCCAGCTCGACGACCGCTTCCTTACCCTCGAAGCCTGAGGGAACGTCCATGTTGATGAGAACGCCGATGCGGCCTCCCATGTGGACATAGGGAACGGAAAAACCGTTTGCGTAGCGGACGAAGCGGCGGATTTTGATGTTCTCGCCGATAACAAGAACCTTTTCCTGCTGCATCTGCTCAACCGTAAGCTCGGTTCCGGGATACTTGCAGGCGAGGAGAGCCTCGAGGTCCGCGGGGTTTTCCTTTGCAACGACGAGCGCAATGTTCTTTGTGAACTCGATGAAAAGCTCATTTTTAGCAACGAAGTCTGTTTCTGCGTTGACTTCGACCACAACGCCGACGCCGTCAAAGACCTCCGCATAGGCGATGCCTTCGGCCGCGATGCGTCCGGCCTTCTTCTGAGCGGCGGCGAGACCCTTTTCGCGGAGCCACTCGATGGCCTTGTCAATATCTCCGTCGGCTTCGGTGAGGGCCTTTTTACAGTCCATCATGCCGACGCCTGTCATTTCGCGTAAATTCTTAACATCCTGTGCTGAGAATGCCATATTTTATTCTTCCTCTCGTATCATTAGTTTTGCGGGACTGCCGCCCGGTATATACGGCGCTATAACGCGCCAGAGCGCGCGGGAAATGCATTCCCCGCGCAAATATGTGATTATTCGGCTGCGACGTCCTTATCTTCGGGAACTGCCGCTGCGGCGGGTGCGGCGACTTCCGGAGCGTCCAGTCCCTGACGGCCTTCCTGAACGGCGCTCGCCATGGCGGCGGAGATCAGGCGGATGGCGCGGATAGCGTCGTCGTTGCCGGGGATTACGTAATCGACTTCGTCGGGGTCGCAGTTGGTGTCGACGATTGCGATAATCGGGATATGGAGCTTGCGGGCTTCGGCAATCGCGTTGTGCTCCTTGCGGGGGTCAACTACGAACAGAGCGCCGGGGAGCCTTTTCATGTCCTTAACGCCGCCGAGATATTTTTCAAGCTTTTCGATTTCATTTGTGAGCTTGATGACTTCCTTCTTGGGAAGCATATCGAAGGTTCCGTCCTCCTGCATCCTGCGCAGCTGGGCAAGACGGTCGACGCGGGTACGCATGGTTTTGAAGTTTGTGAGCATTCCGCCGAGCCAGCGGGCGTTGACATAGTACTGTCCGACGCGGGCGGCTTCTTCGCGGACTGCGTCCTGAGCCTGCTTTTTGGTGCCGACGAAAAGGACGTTTTCGCCGCGGGCAGCGATGCTGCGGACGAAATCATAGGATTCCTCGAGCTTCTTAACGGTTTTCTGAAGGTCGATGATGTAGATGCCGTTACGTTCCATGTAGATGTATTCGGCCATCTTGGGGTTCCACCTTCTGGTCTGGTGACCGAAGTGTACGCCTGCTTCGAGAAGCTGTTTCATTGATACTACTGACATTTTTGTTCCTCCTGAATTTTGTTTTTTTCCTCCGGAGCCCTCAACTTGCCGTCCCAGCCGCTTTGAAAATCTCTCAAAAACGGCCACGGGGAAAACAATCCGTCTCCGTGCGTAATGCCTTGGTATTATAACAAACATAGCGCGGTTTTACAAGCGATATTTCAAAAAATCTCTGAGAATTCAAGTGTTTTTAGGAAAACGGGGGTTTTTCCGAGGAAAATTGTGGAGGCTGCGCACCTAATACATATATATTGTGGTAAGACAGGACAAAGCGGTGCTGCCACAGACGTATTTCAGAGAATGAGGGAAGCCGGAATCAGACGATTCCGGCTCCTTAATTTACATAAAAGTTTATCTGATGGTGGCGAGAAGCTCGCCTGCAACGACGGTCTGCCCGGGTTTTACGAAGACCTCGTCGACGGTACCGTCAAGCCTTGAAACGACGCTCGTTTCCATCTTCATGGCTTCGACCACCGCGATGACCTGATTCTCGACGACTTTGTCGCCGGGCTTGATTTCGACCTTTGTGACAGCTCCGGGTATTGACGCGCCGAGCTGGCTCTTGTCCTCGGGGTCTGCAAGAACTGCCTGGCTGACTGCCGCGACGGCGTTTTTGTCGGGAACCGCGACTTCGCGGCGCATTCCGTTGAGCTCGAACTGAACATTGCGCGTTCCGTCCGGATTCAGGTCTCCGAGCCCGAGATACTTGATTACAAGGGTCTTGCCGTCCTCGATGTTGATTTTGTTTGTCTCGCCGAGAGCCATGCCGTTAAAGAACACATGACTGCCCATTCGCATAAGGTAGCCGTATTCCTTGCGGTGGCTTCGGTACTCCTTGTAGACCTTCGGGTACAGGCAGTAGGAGAGCATCGCCCTCATGTTAATCCACTCGCCGTTCATGAACGGCTCCATTTCCTTATAGACCTCGTCGAAGTCAATCGGCTCAAGGATTTCTCCCGGGCGGCAGGTAATAGGCTTTTCACCCTTCAGGACCAATTTCTGCAGGTCCTCGGGGAAGCCCCAGGCAGGCTGACCCATCATGCCCCTGAAGTAATCCACAACGGAATCGGGGAAGGTCAGAGCCTCGCTGCGCTCAACGATGTTCTCGGGCGTAAGGCTGTTCTGAACCATGAAGATAGCAAGGTCGCCGACCATTTTTGAGGAGGGCGTGACCTTTACGATGTCGCCGAGCATTGTGTTGACGGTAGCGTACATCTCCTCGACCTCGACGAAGCGGGAACCCAGACCGAGGGATTCGACCTGCGGCTGGAGGTTCGTGTACTGCCCGCCGGGTATCTCGTATTTGTATATCTCGGTGACCGGAGACTTGAGCCCGCCGTCAAACTTAGTATATCGAAGGCGGACGTCTGCCCAGTAGTCCGTAAGCTTCTGCAGCTCGTCAAGCTCGAGTCCCGTGTCGCGCTCGCTGCCCTCAAGCGCCGCGACGACGGCGTTCATCGAGGGCTGGCTTGTAAGCGAGGACATGGAGGAGATGGCGGTGTCGACAATATCGACGCCGGCCTCCGCCGCCATAAGTATAGCTGCGACCTGATTTCCGCTTATATCGTGGGTGTGCAGATGTATCGGCAGACCGACCTCGTTTTTCAGCGCGGTGACGAGCTTCTTCGCCGCGTAGGGCTTCAAAAGTCCCGACATATCCTTGATAGCGAGCATGTGCGCGCCGCGCTTTTCAAGCTCTTTTGCCATGCCGACGTAGTATCCGAGCGTGTATTTGTCGCGCTTCGGGTCGAGGATGTCGCCGGTATAGCAGATTGTCGCCTCGCAGATTTTGTTCTGCTTAATGACCTCGTCCATCGCAACTTCCATTCCCGGTATCCAGTTGAGGGAGTCGAAAATACGGAAAACGTCGATACCGCTCTTTGCCGCTTCCCTCACGAATTCGCGGATGAGGTTGTCGGGATAGTTTTTGTAGCCGACGGCGTTGGCGCCGCGCAGCAGCATCTGGAAGGGTATGTTGGGGATTTTTTTACGGAGTATGTCGAGCCGTTCCCACGGGGATTCGTGCAGGTAGCGGTAAGCCACATCGAAGGTCGCGCCGCCCCACATCTCAAGCGAGAAGCAGTCGGCGAGTATCGCCGCCGTTCCGTCAGCGCCCTTTGCCAGGTCGCGGGTACGCACGCGGGTTGAAAGAAGCGACTGGTGGGCGTCGCGCATCGTCGTGTCGGTGATGAGAAGCTTCCTCTGGTCAAGCACCCACTTTTTGACGGCTTCGGGACCCTCCGCGTCCAGAAGCTGCTTAAGACCGTCCTTTTTGGGATAATCCACATTCGGAAAGCGCGGGATGTTGTACTGCCGACGGTCGATGTCGGGATTGTCGACCTGGAGCGTCGCTATGTATTTCAGAACGCGCGTGGCACGGTCGCGGGACATATTGAGATCAAAAAGTATGGGCGTGTCGTCAATGAACTTCGTGTGGCACTTGCCGTCGTGGAAGGTCGGATGGTGCAGGATGTTCGTCACAAAGGGAATGTTGGTCTTGACACCGCGGATGTGCACCTCGTTGATTGCGCGGAGCGAGCGCTGGCAGACACCCTCGAAAGTCTTATCCCAGCAGGTCACCTTGACGAGAAGAGAATCGTAATACGGCGAGACAATGGCACCCGTTCCGGTACAGCCTCCGTCGAGACGGACACCGAAGCCGCCGCCTGTTCTGTAGGCGGTAATCTTTCCGCAGTCGGGAGCAAAGTGGTTTGCGGGATCCTCCGTCGTCACGCGGCACTGGATGGAATAGCCGGAAATCTCGACGTCTGACTGCTTATCGAGGCCGATAAGAGGAGTGGAAAGCGGCCAGCCCTCCGCGATGAGTATCTGCGCCCTGACAAGATCGACGCCTGTAATCATTTCGGTCACGGTGTGTTCGACCTGGATGCGGGGGTTCATTTCAATGAAGTAATAATTCCAGTCGCTGTCGACAAGGAATTCGATTGTACCTGCGTTGGTAAAGCCGACGCTTTCGGCAATCCTGACGGCGTCTGCGTGAAGTCTTGCGCGGACCTCCTCCGGAACGGAGAAAGCCGGAGCGAACTCGACGACCTTCTGATAGCGGCGCTGGAGCGAGCAGTCGCGCTCGCCGAGGTGCATTATATGCCCCTGCTCGTCGGCCAATATCTGTACCTCGATGTGCTTCGGCTCGACGAGATATTTTTCGATGAATATATCGTCGTTTCCGAAGGCCTTTTTTGCCTCGCTCTTAACGAGATTGAACGCGGGCTTAACTTCGTCCTCGGTCCGGCAAAGGCGCATGCCGCGGCCCCCGCCGCCTGCCGCCGCCTTCAGTATGACCGGGAAGCCGTAGCTTTTCGCTTTTTCAAGCGCCTCGTCGCCGTCACACAGAGGCGCGGTGCTGCCGGGAACGGTCGGAACGCCGCACCTTAAAGCTATTGCTTTTGCATTGAGCTTGTCGCCCATTTTATCAAGAACCTCCGAGCGCGGGCCGATGAACTTGATTCCAGCTTCCTCGCAGGCGCGCGCAAAATCTGCGTTTTCGGAGAGAAAACCGTAGCCGGGGTGAATCGCGTCGACTTCCCTGCGACGGGCTAGGTCAATGATCGCGGGGATATCCAGATATGCCCCGAGCGGACTTTTGTTTTCCCCGATAAGATAAGCCTCGTCCGCTTTTGTGCGGAAAAGGCTGAAGGTATCCTCGTTTGAATACATTGCAACTGTGTGCAGACCCAGTTCGTTGCAGGCGCGGAAAATTCGAATTGCGATTTCGCCGCGGTTGGCGACCAGGACTTTTCTAAACTGCCTCTCGGCCATGTAAGTTACCTCGCTTTGATTGAAAGAATCGTAAAAATGCAAGAAATTAAAAGCAAAATTGCATTTTTATAAATGTATTATATCGGTTCGAAATGACAAAAACAAGGTATTGTCCGCAAAAAGTACGAATTCGGGAAACTTTCCAAAGAAAGAGAGCGGGTTAGATGAAAATATGTGAAATACAATAGGGTCAATCGTTTCAGATGTAATGACGTATTGCACAGCCGGACTTTCATTTAGAAATAACTACGAGATTGCCGGAACGGAAAAAATGAAATTACAGCTTGTGTTTTTCGTCAAACTGCCAGGTGAACCAAGGGTGTCGCTCGCGCCTTCCGCGCCTGTATTCGCCCGTAATTTCGACCAGAACGATGTCGCCGCCGATACGGTTTATGCAGTCCCAGGGCAGGATATAGTCGTCCTCACGCCAGAAAAGACCCAGAAATTTGCAGCGCCCGGGTACGATGAGCGCGAGTACTCCTCCTGTGCTTATGTCAATAAGAACATCACAGACATAGCCGAGCCTCTGCCCGTCGCAAACGTTAACGACCTCTTTGTAACGGAAATCTTCAATGCGGCATTCCATAGTTATGCACCCCCCACATCAATGATATGGGGGGTGATGTTTGTCCTATTACTGATTTTATTATCAAAAGACAGCGAATTATTTAATCCGCGGCTATGCTTCTTTTGATTTGTTCGATAGCGTTTTTTTCCAGGCGCGATACCTGCGCCTGACTTATGCCGACCTCGGAGGCGACCTCCATCTGGGTCTTTCCGTCGTAAAACCTCAGAGCGAGAATACGCTTTTCCCGTCCGTCCAGCGCGGAAACCGCCGCCGAAAGGGCAATCTGCTCTATCCACGCGTCGTCCGTGTTCTTCTCGTCGCCGATCTGGTCCATGACGCAGATGCTCTCGCCCCCGTCCGAAAAGACAGGTTCGTATATCGAAATGGGCTCGGAAATTGCGTCCAGAGCGAAATACACATCCTGACGCGAAATCTTCAGTATCTTCGCGATTTCCCCGATGTCCGGCTCCTTCTGCCTCTCCGCCGTGAGACGCTCCTTAACCTGAAGCACCTTATAAGCCGTGTCGCGCATACTGCGGCTGACCCTTATCGAACTGTTGTCGCGCAGATAGCGCCTTATCTCTCCCGCTATCATCGGGATGAGTGTCCGCTGTTGAAATATGAGCTCCGTATAATGTCCGCACCGCAAAAAGAGGGAAGATCAATATTTGTAATCTATTCGCACCGAACCGTGCGTGACCGTGATTTTGTCTGTTACCGAGCAAATGAGGTTTCGCTGCTCCTGAATATCCATAAAGCTCCATGTTTCGCGGATGTTGCGGAGCTGCTCTTTGGCGGCTTCCGCGCTTTTTGTCCACAGCCCGCGGCTCTCCTCCTCTCTGAGCTTTTCGTCCAGCCTCCCGAGCTCGTCCGTCAGCTCGTTTATGCTGCCGAGCAGAATGGCGTTGCCCGCCTCGGAGTAAAGCTCATAGAGCCGGCGCAGCTTCATTTCCAGAGCAGATTTCTTTTTTCCCAGCGTATCCGAAATAGGCGAGGGCTTTTCATCGCCGCCTTGTATCTCGTCTGCCGTCATCTCCATAAGGTCTTTTACGACGGCTTTTTCGATGTCCTCCGCCCAGACTGTCTCGTTGTCACAGTCAGGATCCTTGATAAGATAGGGCTTTGAAATCTGCTGGGAGTAGCAGACCAGCTTGCTTCCCGCGTTTCCCCACTTCTGATAGCGCATTTTCGCGCCGCATACTCCGCAGTAGACCAGCCCCGTGAGCAGATGCCTGGACCCGGGAGCAAGTTTTTTTTCCGAGCGCTGAGCGTGCAGCGCCATTGCCTTTTCATAGATTTCGGACGATACGACGGGCTCGTGCAGTCCCTTGTAGCCCACGCCGTTATATTCGATTATACCGATGTTCGTTTTTCGCAGGAGTATCTGAGAGGCGAGCTTTTCGTACTTGAGCCCCAGCAGATTTGCGATGTTCTGGAGAGAGTAGCCCTTGAGGTAGAGGTCGTATACCTGACGCACCGTGTCCGCGTCGCTGTTGGGGACGAGTATGCCCTTATTAAGGTCATAGTCGTAACCGAAGGGTACGCCCCCGCCGCCCGGCCAGAAGCCCGCCTCGACGCGCTTTTGCATCCCGCTGCGCGTGCGCTCATAGATGTTTTCCCTCTCGAGCTGGGCAAAGACGGAGAGTATTCCAACCACAGCCCTGCCGAAAGCAGTGGCGGTGTTGAAGCTCTCCTGTATTGAGATGAAGGCGATGTTGTTCGGAAGAAAAACGTCTTCGATAAGGTGCAGAGTGTCCTTCTGCGAGCGGCTGAGACGGTCGAGCTTATAGACGCAGATATGGGTGACCGCTTTGCTTTTCGCGTCCAGAATAAGCCTCTGCATAGCGGGACGCTCAAGCGTCGCCCCGGAAAAGCCGTCGTCGACGTAAAGCTCATAGGAGACTTCGCCGTCAAGGGTCTTTGTAAAAGCAATGAGCCGCTCCTTCTGTACCTCAATGGAGTAGCCCTCCTCCGCCTGACGGTCGGTGGAGACTCTGACATACAGGGCAATTTTGACGACTTTATTCAGGTCCTGCGTCAGCTTACGCATCTTGCTTTTTGCCATTTAATAAACCTCTTCGGTATTGAAATATATAAAAGCGGCACAGCGGGTGCCGCTTTTATAAGCCCTGTCAGCCCGTGATTATGCCGTCAGAGGACGTGCCTGAAACTGCGCCCCCGGCGGACGGACTGATTCTTCCGGCGACGCCCGACACGATGCGCTCGATTGTGGAGTTAGTGATGCCGAGACCTCTCAGCGCCTCCTCGTTTATGACGTTTCCGTCCTTGTCACAGCGGACAAAGGTGAGCTCAACTCCGTCGATTGTTCTCCGCCTGCCGTTTTTTCGATAGTCCATATTTGTCCTCCGCAGATGATTTTTCGTGTTACGGAATAATTATCTCCGATAAGCGGAAAAACAAACAAGCGGCGGCAGAAAATACCCGGCTGCAGAAGGCGGGACGTCATTGTTGAATTCAAAGCGCATCTGTGATAAAATACACAAGCTGAAATCCAATTAAGAAAGAGAACCCCCGCATATGAATGAAGAAGTCAGAATTCCGGAAAACATAATGGGCACGATGTCCGAGAATAAGCTCCTGCTCAAGATATCGGTGCCTCTCATCTTTTCCATGCTCATACAGGCGCTTTACAACGTTGTGGACAGCTATTTCGTCTCTAAGATAAGCGAGAACGCTCTTTCTGCGGTGTCCCTCGCTTTCCCGATACAGAACCTGATGATAGGCGTCGGCGTCGGAACAGGTATCGGCATGAACGCGCTTTTATCGAGACGTCTCGGGCAGAAAAACCAAAGCGCCGTTAACTCCGCCGCGATGAACGGCATTTTCCTCGCGCTTATGAATACGCTGGTTTTTATGATATTCGGCATATTCTTTGCCCGATATTATTTCGGAACGCAGACGGACGTAACCGACATTATCGGACAGGGAACCGCCTATCTTACCATTTGCACCACGATGTGCTTCGGAGTCTTCTTCGATTTTACGTTTTCAAGACTGCTGCAGTCTACGGGGCTTACGAAATATGCGATGATAGGGCAAATTATAGGCGCCGTGACGAATATCATTCTGGATCCCATCATGATTTTCGGGCTGCTCGGCTTTCCGAAGCTGGGCGTTGCGGGAGCGGCCTATGCCACCGTAATCGGACAGGTATTCGCAATGCTCTTCGATCTGCTTTTCAACCTCAGGGCAAACAAGGAGATAAGGCTTAGGCTCAAGGGCTTTCGGCCGAGCCTCAAGGTCATAGGCGAGATATATGCGGTCGGCGTCCCCGCGATACTCAACTCCACGCTGTTTTCCGTCTTCAACTACGGAATGAACCGTATACTCATCGGCTTTTCAACCTCGGCGACAGCTGTTTTGGGCGTTTATTTCAAGCTGCAGAGCTTCATCTTCATGCCCGTATTCGGCCTGAACAGCGGTATGATTCCGATAATCGCCTATAATTACGGGGCCAAAAGACCCGACAGGATTAAAAAAACCTTACGGCTCGGGCTGATGTACGCCATGGGCATAATGCTAATTGGGGTGCTCCTTTTCCAGCTCTTGCCGCGCCAGATTCTCTCGCTCTTTATCGAAAAGCCGGAGACCTTTGCCATCGGCATTGCGGCGCTTAAGACGATAAGCCTCGGCTTCGTTTTTTCGGCGGTTGTTTTCGTCATTAGTTCCGTGTTCCAGGCGCTGGGACACGGGCTGCACGCCCTCATTGTACAGTCGGTACGCCAACTGGTCGCAGCCCTTCCTCTCGCGTATTTGTTCTCCCTTTCGGGAAATGTCAACATGGTCTGGTGGGCGATTCCCGCCGCAGAAGTTTTGACCGCAGCCGTAACACTTCTGCTTTTTCGCTCGGTCAACAAAAAGCAGCTCTCGTTCCTAGGGGCGGAGCGGCACTATGCCCTTGATACGGAGGCTGATTTATGAAAAAAGTTTTGATTCTCGCAACAGGCGGAACAATTTCCTCCCGTGCGGGAGACGAAGGAATGGTTCCGCAGTCGGCGCCGCCGGAGCTTATGGGCGCGCTTGAAAAGTTCGGGAAATATTACGACATAACATATAAGGGCATTATGAACCTGGACAGCTCGAACATCCAGTCAGAGGAATGGAAGCTCCTTGCCCGCGGCGTTTTTGAGGCGCTGCCGGACTATGACGGGATAGTTGTGACCCACGGAACGGATACTATGGCCTACAGCGCGTCTGCGGTGACCTTTATGCTGCAGAACCTCGATAAGCCCGTTATCTTCACGGGTTCGCAGATACCCATCGGCTCCCCGCTTTCGGACGCGCAGTCAAATCTTGCAACGGCGCTTGCGGCAATCGACCACAACGTCGTCGGCATTTCGATAGCCTTCAACCACAAGCTGATGCGCGGCTGCCGAGCCGTCAAGGTCCGCACGATGGGCTTCGACGCCTTCGAGAGCGTCAACACGCAGAACAGGGGCGAGTTTTTTGCGGACGGAGTGCGCCTTGTCACGGAGCGCTTTGCTCCGCGCGGCGAGAGGTGCGAGCTCAAAGACGAGGTCTGCAATGAAGTTTTTCTGCTCAAGCTCATACCGGGTACGAACCCAAAGATTTTTGGCTGCCTCGAGAGCCTTGACTACCGCGGAGTGGTGCTTGAAACTTTCGGGGCGGGAGGAATTCACTATCTGCACAGAGACCTTTATACGCCGATCAAACGCCTGGTGGACAGCGGTATCCCCGTTGTTGTGTGCAGCCAGTGCCTCTATGAAAAAAGTGACTTTTCGCTCTACGAGGTCGGGAGGAAGGTTATCGCGACAGGCGCCATACAGAGCCTTGACATGACCACCGAGGCGGCGGTTACAAAGCTCATGTGGGCGCTGGGGCAGACAAAAGACCCGGAGGAAGTCCGAAGAATATTCGCAACCAACTATGCCGGCGAAATAACCTTCTGATTTGCCGCAAAAAGAAGGCGGACAGCTTCGGCTGTCCGCCTTGTGATTATTTGTCGGGTTTTTCCTCCGAAATGATGCCGATTTTCATAAGATCCTCGACCGCTTTTTTTCGGCTCAGCCGCTTGCTGACCGCCTCTTTGACGAGAACAAAGAGAATTGAGCAGAGCGGCACGGAAAGAAGAATACCGAGTATTCCTCCGATGTCTGCGCCCAGCAGTACTGAAACGAAAACGAGTATACCGGGAAGGCCCACGGATTTCCCGACGACTCTGGGATAAATTAGGTTGCCCTCAAGCTGCTGCAGAACGATGAGGAACAGGATAAACAGCAGCGCCCTTGTAAAGGAATCGGAAAGGCAGAGAAGGAAACCGAGTATTCCGCCAATCCACGCGCCGAAAATCGGGACAAGGGCCATGACGCCGACGACGGCGGAGGTAGCTGTGGGGTAAGGGAAACGGAAGATAAGCATACCGAAAAAGCAGAGCATGCCGATGATAACTGCTTCCGTAAGCTGTCCCGTAACGAAATTGCGGAAAGAAACCTTTGTCAGGTGCGCCACCTTGAAAATGCGCGCCGCTGTTTTCTCTTTTGAATAGGCTCTGACAAAGCGCGCAAGGAAAGCGCAGATACGTTCCTTCTGCATCAGGACATATATGGAAAAGATGAGTCCGAGAATGAAGTTCAGCAGCCCGCTGATTACGGAAATCGCCGTGTTTGCAATGTCGCTCAGAGCGCCGCTATCAAAGGCGCTTTTGATATAGTCCTTGGCGGTGGACAAAAGGTCTGTCCAGCCGGAAACCCCGCCGGAGGGTATTTTGAAAGATATTTCATATTTTGCAAGCAGGTCGTTGATGCTGAAAATCAGCTTTGTGATTGAGGCGGGGAAGGTCTTGCTGATTATGGTGAAGGCATCCTCGACTTCCGGAACGACCAGCAGAATGAGAAGCGCGATGAAGCCCGCCACGATTATGATTGACAGGAAGATACCGAGTCCGCGCGCCGCAACCTTTCCTTTTCTGGGGAAACGCTTAGTCAGAGCACCCAGAAGTCTCTTTTCTAGCAAGGCGGTAAGAGGACTTAGAATGAACGCGATGCACAGCCCGATGATAAGGGGTGTCAGTATGCCTATAAACTTAATCACAAACGCCCATACGCTGCTGAGATTGATAAGCCCGATACAGAAGGCGATAGCCGCAAACAGGATCAGAATTATTTTTCTAACATTCGCTTTGTTAAGTTCCATATAACTCCTCCCGTGTCATGGTTCGGTATTTTCGGCTTTGCCGGCTTTTTCGTTCAGCTCGCGCTGCGCGACCTCGTTTGTATATAGGTTGTTCCTGTAAACAACGAAACGGTCGAAAAGGTATTCGGTGCTGAGGTTCGCAAGCATTGTGATACCCAGAACGACATATTCATTCCAGCCAATATTTGTCAGCATTACCGTCCACCATATCGAAAGAGGGGTGAATACGAGATAGAAGCCGAGAATCTTGAGCATTGCAACCGGAACGTTTGCAACGGATTTGAAGGTGAATTTCCGGTTCAGCGTAAAGTTCCACAGAACGGACAGCACAAGCGCAATAAAGTATGACAGACCATACTCGTTTCCAATCAGCTCATCCAGCCTTGTGTACTGGTCAAGATGTACAAATTCGTTGAGAACAATACACGAGACAGTTTCAATTATACCTGCAGAAGCGGAAAACAGAACAAATTTAATCAGCATCCATGAATTCTGCTTTTTACTGAGCTTCGGCTGAACGTTATTTTCCATTGCGTCCTCCCGGGAAACGAAGAAGAGCTCCTTAACGGCGGCGCTTTTCGTAATGTTTTAATAATTCTATACCGCAAGGCGGAAAATAGCAAGATTAAGAGGCTCATTTGTTGAATTTCAGAGGCATTTGCATGGAGTTGAGTCATGCTTCTTGATTTTTGCGCCAGAATTATATATCATCAGACTTGCAACAGCCGAGAATTACTTTCTGCGGAGAATTGAAAGGAAGCGCAAACCATGGAATATAAAACCGACATTCAGATTGCTCAGGAAACTGTTCCGCAAAAAATTACGGAAATCGCAAGAAACTGCGGAATAGACGAGAAGTACATCGAGCAGTACGGAAACTATAAAGCCAAAATCGACCTTTCGCTTCTTCGCGATTCGCAAAAGGAAAACGGCAGGCTGATTCTGGTTACCGCAATCACTCCGACGCCGGCGGGCGAGGGCAAGACAACGACAACGGTCGGTCTTGCGGACGGACTTCGTAGAATCGGGAAAAATTCCGTCGTCGCTCTACGCGAACCGTCATTGGGCCCTGTTTTCGGCGTAAAAGGCGGCGCGGCGGGCGGCGGCTATGCGCAGGTCATCCCTATGGAGGATATAAACCTTCACTTTACAGGTGACTTTCATGCAATCGGTGCCGCGAACAACCTTCTTGCGGCGATGCTGGATAACCACATCCAGCAGGGCAATTGCCTCGGTATCGACCCGAAAAAGATAACATGGCGGCGCGCCGTCGACATGAACGACCGCCAGCTTCGAAATATTGTGGACGGGCTCGGCGGCAAGGCAAACGGTTGTCCGAGGGAGGACGGGTTTGACATCACCGTCGCGTCCGAGGTAATGGCGGTGCTGTGCCTTTCAAGCGATATTTCCGATTTGAAAAAACGACTTTCCTCAATTATTGTCGGATACACCTATGATGACAGACCCGTCACAGCAGGTCAGCTCAAAGCCGCGGGCGCTATGGCGGCGCTTTTGAAGGACGCGCTAAAGCCGAACCTTGTGCAGACGCTCGAGCACACTCCCGCCATCATCCACGGCGGACCCTTCGCAAACATCGCTCACGGCTGCAACAGCGTTATCGCGACCCAAATGGCGCTCAGGCTCGGCGACTATGCCGTTACGGAGGCGGGCTTCGGCGCGGACCTCGGCGCGGAGAAATTTCTTGATATAAAGTGCCGCATGGCGGGGCTTAAGCCCTCGGCGGTTGTCATAGTTGCAACGGTGCGCGCGCTCAAGCACCACGGCGGCGCTCTCAAGGCCGATTTATGCACTGAGAACCTCGACGCCCTCGAAAAGGGACTTCCGAATCTTCTGCAGCACGTTGAAAATATCACGCAGGTTTACTCTCTTCCCTGCGTTGTCGCAATAAACCGTTTCCCGATGGACACGGAGGCGGAGCTAAAGCTCATAGCGGACAAATGCCGTGAGAAGGGCGTCAACGTTGCGCTTTCCGAAGTCTGGGGCAAGGGCGGCGAAGGCGGAGTGGAGCTTGCGCGCGAGGTCGTGCGTCTTTGCGAAAAGGAAAACAGCTTCTCCTATTCCTACGACTGTGCCATGAGCATCGAAGAAAAACTTGAAACAATCTGCAGAAGGATATATCATGCGGACGGTGTGGAGCTTACGGAAAACGCGAAAAAGCAGCTTTCACAGCTTACGGAGCTCGGCTTCGGCGGCCTGCCTATCTGCATGGCTAAAACGCAGTACAGCTTTTCGGACGACCCGAAAAAACTCGGCGCGCCGAGTGGCTTTAAGGTCACTGTGCGAAACCTTAAGGTTTCGGCGGGAGCGGGCTTCATCGTTGCGCTTACAGGCGATATTATGACAATGCCGGGACTTCCGAAAGTTCCCGCCGCGGAGAACATTGACGTCGACGAAAACGGAGTTATCACGGGACTGTTTTGATACGGAAATTATTACCGAAATGCGTGGAGGGGAAACATGAAAGTTTTAATTTTGAATGGCAGCCCGCGCCCCAGAGGCAACACCAGTTTTGCCATGAAAACGATTGCGGACGGAATAAGCGCAAATACCGGACACGAGGTCGAAATACTCAATGTGACACGGCTCAAGGTCGGAGGCTGCGCGGCTTGCGAAGCCTGCGCGAAAAACGGCGGCGACTGCATTATGAAGGACGATTCGAAAACCGTAATCGATAAGGTCTATGCGGCGGATGCCGTCATTTTCGGTTCGCCGGTCTACTGGTGGGGTATTTCCTCCCAGCTCAAGTCAGTACTGGATAAATTTCATTCGAAAAGTGAGCAGTTCAAGCTGCAGACGAAAAAGCTCGGCATCTTCGCCGTCGGCGAGGATGAGATCCCGGGCAAGCAGTACGAACTGATAAACGACCAGTTTGACTGCGTCTGCGAGTATCTGGGCTGGGAAAAGGCTTTTGGGCTGTTTTACTCGGCGGCTGCTCCCGGCGATCTGCAGAAGCAGGAAAAAGCGGTCAGAGAACTTTCCGAGGCATGGAAAACTCTTTAGTACAGAGGTAACAATGGCTTACGATTTTGAAATAATCCGCTCGGAGCGACGCACGCTCGCCCTTGAGATAACAAACGAGGCGCGGCTTGTCGTCCGCGCACCGAAGCGCTGTCCGGCGGCGTACATACACAGCTTTGTCGAAAGCAAAGAGGGCTGGATTGAAAAGCATATGGAAAAGCAGCGGCTCCACGCGGAGCAAAGGGAAGAGCTCTCCGATGAGGATATTGCGGACCTTGTTATTCGCGCAAGGAGGGAGCTTCCGCCGCTGGTTGAAAAATACGCGGCAATAATGGGGCTTACTCCGGCTGGAGTCAAGATAACGAGGGCGGAGAGGCGCTTCGGGAGCTGCAGCTCAAAAAACAGGCTTTGCTTTTCCTGCAGGCTCATGCTGTATCCGCAGGACGCTGTCGAATATGTTGTGGTGCATGAGCTTTCCCACCTTGTTCACAGGGACCACGGGAAAGCCTTTTATGTGCTGATACAATCGGTGCTGCCGGACTACAAGGAGCGGAACGCTTTGCTCAAAAAATAGCGGTTTTCGTGCGGAACGCCGCTTTCGGGGAGAATTCAAATGGTTGCGACAGAGACAAACCGGACTGACGCGCTGGGAACGGAGAAGGTCGGGAAGCTTTTATTCCGACTTGCCGTTCCCGCTATTACGGCGCAGATAATAAACCTTCTCTACAATCTTGTGGACAGGATATACATAGGACATATAGAGGGCGCCGGTAAGCTTGCTCTGACGGGCGTCGGAGTCTGTCTGCCTTTAATAATGATTATAACTGCCTTCGCAGCGCTTGTAAGCATGGGCGGGGCGCCGCGGGCTTCGATTTTCCTCGGAAAGGGCAATAAGGAAGCTGCTGAGAAAACGCTCGGAAACTGCTTTACGCTTCTTGTTATCATTTCAGTCGTGCTTACCGCGCTGTTTCAGTTTTTCGCAAAGGATATGCTTCTGGCCTTCGGAGCGAGCGAAAACACGATAGGCTACGCAAAGGACTATATGCTCATCTACAGCCTCGGAACGCTTTTCGTCCAGCTCACGCTCGGGCTGAACGCTTTCATCACGGCGCAGGGTTATGCGAAAATCAGTATGTTCACGGTACTTATCGGCGCAGCCTCGAACATCATTCTCGATCCGATTTTCATCTTTACCTTCGGTATGGGCGTAAAGGGCGCAGCGATTGCGACGATAATTTCGCAAAGTTTTTCGATGATCTGGATACTGCTTTTCCTGACCGGCAAAAAATCAACTATCAGGATAAAGCTCAGAAATCTCAGACTTGACCCGAAGATTTTTCTGCCCTGCCTCGCGCTTGGGCTTGCACCCTTCGTGATGCAGGCAACGGAGAGCGTACTTACCGTCTGCTTCAACGCTTCCCTGCTCAGGTACGGCGGCGATCTCGCGGTCGGCGCGATGACGATACTGACCTGTGTGAACCAGTTTTCTTATCTGCCGCTCGCGGGACTTGCGCAGGGCGCTCAGCCCGTACTCAGCTATAATTACGGCGCGAGAAATACGGCAAGAGTTAAAATGGCGTTCCGGATACTGATTACCGCGTGCCTTGTTTATTCAACGACGCTCTGGGCGGCGGTTGAGCTTTGGCCGCAGGGCTTTATAAGAATTTTCAGCAGCGACAGAGAGCTCGTTGAATTCGCGGCGCCGGCTTTAAGAATATATCTCGGGGTCTGCTGCATCTTCGGTATACAGATAGCCTGCCAGCAGGCGTTTACTGCGCTCGGCAAGGCAAAAAGCTCACTTTCCGTTGCGATAGTGCGTAAAGTTTTCCTTCTGATACCGCTTATTTACATTATGCCCCGCCTCACACTTCCCGTTTCAAAAACGACGGCTATCTATATGGCGGAGCCTATTGCGGATTTCATTTCCGTGACCTATACCGCGATATTGTTCCTTTTCGTTTTCAGAAAATCCCTGAGCAAAATCGAGGGCAAGCCGGACGAACACAGGCAGGGCGGACTTTTCCTGTTCCTGCGAAAAGCCATACTCTTTTTCACGGGACCCATGAAAACAGTCTGGGAGGAGCCTTTCGAAGGCAAGCCCTCCGTTTTTGTCGCAAATCACGACAGAGCCTTCGGGCCGATAGCGATGAACGTGCAGTTTGAGTTGTGCAGAGAGTTAAGACCCTGGATAAACGCGCAGGTGCTGTCGTACAGGGCGGCGCCGGCCTATATCCGGGGGGACTATTGGTGGGATCTCGACAAGTGGTATTCCCCGCTTTTCAGCTATACCCTCTGTTATATTTACGCGCTTTTAATCCCGACTATACTGCGCGGCAGCGACTGTATTCCGGTATATCACGATTCCGGCGTTATGGATACGCTGCGAAGGAGCATCAAAACTCTTTCGGACGGCAAGCACCTGCTGCTTTTCCCCGAACACCCGACGGGCTATCATAAATACGGGGAGAAGATATTCAGCGGCTTCGTTTCCGTCGGCAGGCTCTACTATGCCCGCACGAAGCAAACCGTATATTTTTATCCCGCCTTTGTAAACTGGAAGGCAAGGACCATAGAGATCGGCAAGCCGATACCCTATGATCCGGACGCAAAATATGAGGATCAGGTAGTAACGACGACTTCCGCGATAGAGGAATTTTTCGCGCGCCACGGCAAGTAAGTGTGGTAATTGCGCGGCTTATGTGTTACTATAGCAACGATTTTGGCATTAGGAGTCATACATGATGGAAAACAAATTTCCGACAAGAAGACAATGGATAATGATGCTTTACATACCGTTTCACCTTCTATGGTATATGATACTTGAAAAGACTGTGACGACGAACTATTTTTCCATCCACTGCTCGCTCGACGACCTGATACCCTTCTGCGAGTGGTTCATCTTCCCGTATTTTTCCTGGTTTCTGTATATGGTCGTCACAGGGTTTTATTTTCTTTTCAAAGATCACGAGGCCTTTGAACACTATATGCTGTCGCTTATCTTCGGCTTTTTCATCAGCACGACAATCTGCTCCGTTTTTCCCAACGGGCAGGACCTCCGACCGGACGCATACGGCGTAAATTTCGCCGCTCAGATTGTTAAGTGGACTCAGAATTTCGACACGAACACAAATGTTTTTCCTAGTATGCATGTCGTCGGCGCTTTGGGCGCTGGCTTTGCAATTGCAAAGAGCCGGAAGCTCAAAAAGAAGGTCTGGCTCCAGATATTTAACTGGCTGCTCTGCACCGCGATCATCCTTGCCACGATATTTTTGAAACAGCACTCGGTACTGGACATTTTTTCGGGGCTTGCTGTCTCCGTTGCCGTGTATTTCTTCGTGTATCACGGACCTGCGAGTAAAATTCTGACCAAAGTGGAAAGCCTGCTTACAAAAAAGACCTCCACATAGATAAAAAAGCCCGAAACGCGGGAGCGTTTCGGGCTTTTTATATGGCTGTTCAGTACTCGATACCGAGCGCCTCCTTCGCGCCGTCGGTAAAAAAGAGCTTGTAGTCGTCTGTAATAAAAATCGCGTAGTAACCGTCCGTATTTTCGATAAGCTCAGTACCTGCGTCTTTACCGAGCGCGAAGCAGGTGGTCGACAAAGCGTCGCAGACGCCTGAGTTTTCTCCGATAATTGAAACCGAGAGCAGCCCGTTGTCATAGGGATAGCCTGTTTTGGGGTTCAGAATGTGGTGATAGAGCTTTCCGTTTTCCTCAAAATAACGCTCATAGGTTCCCGATGTGACGACGGAAAGACCGCTCACGGTCACGCTTGCGATGGAGCCTTCCTTGAAGGGATATTGGATTCCGATTTTGAAGCCCTCGGTGTCGGTTTTTCCGCCAATGCACATGACGTTGCCGCCGAGGTTGATTATCGCCCTGTCTATACCGCGCGAAACGAGAAGCTCCTTAACTTTGTCCGCGATATAGCCCTTGGCGATTGCGCCGAGATCGAGGCGCGTATAATCATTTGCAAAGGTTACGGTGTTTCCCGAGACGGAAACGGCTTCATATCCGATTTTTTCGCAGGCGGCTTCAATATCGGCGGCGGGGGGGACGGAGGGGGAGTCCGCCTTGAAGTCCCACAGTGAGGATAAGGGCTCGATGGTTATGTCGAAGGCTCCGCCTGAAAGCTCGCTGTAATAAAGCCCTTCGGATATAAGCTCCGCGGTTTCTGAGGAAACCTCTCTTATCTCGCGATGGTTGAGCTTATAAATCTCGCTTGCTTCGTCCGTGCGCGAAAAAAGAGCCTCGTAATGCCGGCACAGGTCAAAACACTCGTCGATAAGCGCCTCGTCGGAGCTGTCATAGAGCGTTATGGTCGCAACGGTGTCTAAAACGAAGTCGCTCTTGCTGATTTTTTCGCTCTGAGTGCGCGCGCAGGCGCACAAATCAATCAGCATTAACACAGCGATGACAGCGATATATATTTTTTGTCGAAAGCAAGACCTCATAAGCAAGGCTCCTTTGTAAGTATTGCCCTAATAGTATAATAGAATGTAAAACATTTCAACAAAAACTATACATTACCGTCTGGACAACTAAAGAACTTGATGTATATAATAAAGACTGCGTTATTGTATCCCGCAGAGAGAGCTTTGTTGCAGATAGTTAGGAGGAAAAACCGTGTTCAGTAAAACGCTTCACGGAGTACGCGTGCCGCACAGGAAGAATACGGCGGGAGCTGCGCCGGAAAGAATGCCGGTCCCCGCGATCGTGACGATTCCGATGTCGATGCACATCGGCGCACCGGCCAAGCCCGTTGTGAATGTCGGAGACGAGGTCTCGGTCGGTCAGCTCATTGCCGAAGCCGCGGGCTTCGTGTCTTCACCCATTTATTCGGGTGTTTCGGGCAAGGTCAAAAAGCTCGACGATATGCTTATGTCGGGCGGACAGTTTGTACCAGCCGTTACCATCGAAACGGACGGAAAGCAGACTTTGTTTGAAGGTATGACAGCCCCGAAGGTTACAGATCTCGAGGAGTTTATTGACGCCGTCCGCAAGAGCGGAGTCGTCGGTCTAGGCGGAGCGGGCTTCCCGACTGCCGTCAAGCTCTCGGTCAAGGATTTGTCGAAAATCGAAGCCGTCATCATAAACGGAGCCGAGTGCGAGCCCTATATCACCTCGGACACCAGAACCATGCTGGATGACGCGGACCTTGTCTGGGAGGGTATAGAACTGCTGAAGAAATTTATGCAGGTGAAGCGCATCGTCATCGGCATCGAGGACAACAAGCCGCAGTGCGTGAGCGCTTTCCGCACAAGGTGCAAAGCCGGCGACGGAGTCGAAGTCAAGGCTCTTCCTGCGCTCTACCCTCAGGGCGGCGAAAAAGTGCTTATCTATAATACCATAGGGCGTGTAGTCCCCGAAGGAAAGCTACCTATCGACGCCGGTGCGATAGTCATAAACTGCACGACGCTTGCCGCCGTCGCAAAATACATAAAAACAGGTATGCCGCTTGTTGAAAAGTGCGTTACCGTGGACGGCTCCGCCGTAAAAAATCCGAAAAACGTCATTGCGCCTATAGGCACGCCCGTCAAGGACCTTTTCGAGTTCTGTGGCGGCTTCAAAGCCGAGCCCAGAAAGGTTTTGTACGGCGGTCCGATGATGGGGCTTGCCGTTCCGGACCTTGACGCGCCTGTACTTAAAAATACGAACGCGGTGCTTGCCTTTGACGAAAAGGATGCTGTGCTCCCGAAGGAGACCAGCTGCATCAAGTGCGGACGCTGCGTCGCGCACTGTCCCTTCAATCTTGCACCCGCAGATATCGAAACGGCGTTCCGCCTCAAAAAGCCCGAGGACCTCGAAGCGCTTAAGGTCAACCTCTGTATGGAGTGCGGCTGCTGCGCCTATGTGTGTCCGGCAAACCGTCCGCTCGTACAGGTCAACAAGCTCGCAAAGGTCATGCTGAGAGATTATCAGTCGGCACAGAAGGCGGCGGCGGAAATGCTCAAGGCAAAAAAAGCCAAAGAGGAGGAGAACAAATGAGTAATTTCACAGTAGCTGTTTCTCCTCATATAAAGGATAAAACAAACACTTCCTCGATTATGCGCGACGTGCTTATAGCGCTTTGTCCGGCACTTATCGCTTCCGCAGTCATTTTCGGCGCGAGAGCGCTTCTCGTAACCGCAATCTGCGTTGCTTTCGCGGTAGGCGGCGAGTGGATGTTTGATAAAATCGTCAAAAAGCCTTCCACGATAGGCGACCTTTCCGCCGTTGTAACCGGCGTTCTGCTGGCATACAACCTGCCGGTGGGCATCCCGCTATGGCAGGCGGCTTTCGGAAGCCTTGTCGCGATAATCGTCGTGAAGCAGCTTTTCGGCGGGCTCGGACAGAACTTTGCAAACCCCGCAATCACCGCACGCATCATAATGCTGCTCGCGTTTTCGAGCACTATGACCGCATGGGTTATCCCGGGCGTTGCCGACACTGTTTCGGGCGCGACGCCGCTTGTTATACTCAAGGGCGCGGAAGAAGGCGGAACGCTGCCTACCATAACGAATATGCTGCTCGGTCTGCGCGGCGGATGCCTCGGCGAAACAAGCGCAATCGCGCTCATACTCGGCGGAGCCTATCTCCTTATCCGCAGGGTCATCTCGTGGCATACTCCCGTCGCTTTTATTGGAACGGTCTTCCTGTTTACGCTCCTTGTAAAGGGCGACGTTAACTATTCCGTATATCAGGTGCTCTCCGGCGGACTGCTCCTCGGAGCGCTTTTCATGGCGACCGACTATTCCACAACTCCCAGTACGGATTGGGGACGCATCATTTTCGGTGTCGGCTGCGGACTCATAACGGTTCTTATCAGGGTGTGGGGAAATTACCCCGAAGGCGTTTCGTTTTCAATTCTGCTTATGAACATACTGGCGCCTTATATCTCAAAGGCAACACGCAAAAAACCGCTGGGAGGTGTCAAGGCATGAAAGAAATCATGAAACCTATTCTTGTGCTCATGCTCATCTGTCTTGTCATCACGGCGGCGCTTGCTTTCACTAACGAAAAGACCGCCCCGATAATAGAACAGACAGAAAAAGCTCAGGCGGAAGCGGCACAGAAGGAAGTTCTTCCGGAGGCGGACGTTTTTACACAGCTTGAGCCTACAGGGCTCCCGTCGACGGTTACTGCGGTCTATAAGGCGGAAAACGGCGCAGGTTATGTGTTTATGATGACGGCGAAAGGCTACGGCGGCGACATGAACCTCATCTGCGGAATGGACGCTGACGGGAGGATAGTCGCCTGCAAGACTCTGTCTCATTCCGAAACACAGGGGCTGGGCTCAAAAACAACCGAAGACGCATTCCGCGGTCAGTTCACCGGTAAGGACGCGGCTCTTGACGGCGTTGAAACAATTTCCGGAGCGACTATATCCTCAAAGGCCTACATCGGCGCAATAAAAGACGCGTTTACCGCGTACGAGCTTGTGAAGGGGGCGGAATAAGTGAAAAAACTCAGAATACTGCTGGTTGGTATAATAAAGGAAAACCCGGTTCTAGTTCTTATACTTGGCACCTGTCCGACGCTCGCAATCTCGACACAGGCCTCGAATGCAATCGGCATGGGACTTGCCGCGACGGCGGTTCTTGTCTGCTCCAATATTGCAATTTCGGCTTTACGTAAGGTTATACCCGACAACGTCCGAATCCCCTGCTATATAGTACTCATCGCGGGTTTCGTGACGCTGGTCGAAATGGTAGTTAAGGCCTACGCACCCGCGCTCGATAAGAGTCTCGGCATCTATTTACCGCTTATCGTAGTTAACTGCATCATCCTCGGACGCGCAGAGATGTTCGCGAACAAAAATACGGTGGGCGACTCCGCTCTTGACGGCATCGGCATGGGTCTTGGGTTCACACTTGCGTTGTTTGTCATGGCGTCAATCCGTGAGATACTCGGCAGCGGCACCTTTTACGGGCACGAAATACCTTTCCTCGTTGACCACAGTATTTCAATTATGACTCTCGCACCGGGCGGTTTCTTTGTTTACGGCTGCATGATTGCCGCAATCAACAAGCTAACGGGCGGCAAAGCATCGAAGAACGCGGAAAAAGGCTGCATGTGCTGCCCCGCCGCCGCCGCGTGCGGAAAGCTTTCGGAAACGGAATGCGGAAAGGAGAGTGAAGCCTGATGGAAGGTATTATACATCTGGATTTTAGAGGCATCATTATCCTTTTAATGTCCGCGGTCTTTGTCAATAACTATGTTCTGCAGAAATTTTTAGGTATTTGTTCATTCCTTGGCGTTTCCAAAAAGCTTGATCAGGCCACCGGCATGAGCATAGCGGTAATCTTTGTTATGATGCTTTCAACAGCCGTAACGTGGCCTATCCAGTATTACCTGCTCAATCCGCACGGACTCGGATATCTACAGACTATCGTTTTTATTCTTGTCATTGCGGCGCTTGTTCAGCTTGTTGAAATCGTGCTCAAAAAGTACATCCCCGCGCTGCATTCTGCCATGGGTATCTATTTGCCGCTAATCACAACGAACTGTGCTGTGCTGGCGGTCACAATCCTCAACGTCGACAAGCAGTATGATTTTCTCGCCTCGATGGTGAATGCCCTCGGCTCCGGACTCGGCTATTTCCTCGCGATGGTCATGTTCTCGGGCGTCCGCTCCCGCATGGAGAGCGAAGAAACGCCAAAGGCCTTCGAAGGACTGCCCATCCTGCTTGTAGCCGCTTCAATCGTATCGGTCTCGTTCTTCGGCTTTGCCGGAGTAATCGAGAACCTGTTCGGTTAAGGGGGGCGTGAAATGGAAGGAATTGTATTCGCAATCGTTTCTGTAACCGTTATCGGTATCGTCTGCGCCGTCATGCTCGCCGTTGCCTCAAAGGTAATGGCGGTCAAGGAGGACGAACGGTTTCCCGCCGTCCGTGAATGCCTGCCTGGAGCCAACTGCGGAGCCTGCGGCTATGCCGGCTGCGACGGCTATGCTCACGCCCTCGTCGAAGGCGAAGGCGTTAAGACAAACCTCTGTGTCCCCGGAGCGGATAATGTTTCCAGAAAGCTCTCGGAGCTTCTCGGCGTCGCCTTTGAGGACGTCGTCGAGAAGGTCGCAGTCATAAAATGCAGAGGCGACTGCAGCGTGACGTCGGAAAAAATGGACTATCAGGGCATTGAAAGCTGCAAGGCGGCAAAGCTCCTTTTCGGCGGAACGGGGAAGTGCTCCTTCGGCTGCATGGGACTCGGAGACTGCGCGGCGGTTTGCCCGAATAACGCGATTTGCCTTGAAAACGGTATCGCGCATGTCAACACCCGCCTGTGCATAGGCTGCGGGATGTGCGCCTCGGTCTGTCCGAACAAGCTCATCACAATCATGCCGGATATTGAAAAAGTAATTGTGACCTGCTCAAACACTGAAAAGGGCGCCGTTACGAGAAAGGAATGCACCCACGGTTGCATCGCCTGTAAAAAATGTGAAAAGGAATGCCCTGTCGGCGCCGTCACGGTTGTTGACAACCTTGCGCGTATCGACTACGATAAGTGTACGAACTGCGGGCACTGCGCCGAGGTCTGTCCCACGCACTGCATAGTGAAGGGCGATTTCAGCGGCATCCACCGCATGGATCAGGAATAAACAAAAAAGCTCCGCCTCACGGGACGGAGCTTTAATCAAGTTTAAGGGACATGGTGCAGAATGAGAAAAACGAAGGGAGGCGGCAAATATAAAAAAGCGGAAAAATGACTTGATACTTCTTGCAGCCGTTATTGCCCTTGCCGCCCTCATCTGGCTTGTTGTCCGAATAACGCGAAGCGAGGGCGCGTATGTACTTGTCACGGTGGACGGCGAGGTTTTCGGCGAGTATCCTCTCGATACGGACGCCGAGATACGCATCGGCGATGATGTGCACTACAACATTCTGGTCATCAAGGACGGGACGGCAGCGATTACCGAAGCCTCCTGCCCTGACAAGCTATGCGTCAAGCAGGGAAAAGCAAGCTACGACGGACAGAGCATAATCTGCCTGCCGAACAAGGTCGTCGTCGAGATAGTCGGCGGAGAGCAGTCGTCCTTCGACGCGGTGGCGAAATGAAAAAACGCCTTTCGGGGAAGCGGATTGCCGAATACGGTCTGCTCATTGCGCTCGCGCTGGTTTTAAGCTACGTCGAGGCGCTTGTTCCTTTTTCCGTCGCGGTGCCGGGCGTAAAGCTCGGGCTTGCGAACATCGTTGTCGTTTTTGCGCTTTACAGGCTCGGAAAGGCGGAGGCTTTCGTCATTTCGATACTGCGAGTTTTGCTTATGACCTTCATGTTCGGCAACGCCTTTGCTCTGTTTTACAGCCTGTCGGGCGCGGTTCTGAGCTTCGGAGTCATGCTTCTTCTTTTGAAAACCGGCCGCTTCAGCTCAATTGGAGTCGGCATCGGCGGCGGAGTTTTCCACAATATCGGTCAGATACTCTGCGCGATGGCGCTTCTCGGGACAAAGCAGATTGCCTATTATCTGCCCGTCCTGCTCATATCGGGCACGGTCGCGGGAGTTGCAATCGGTGTTATCGCGGGAATATTGATAAAAAGAGTAAGTCCGGATAAGCGCGATGAAAAGAGGAGAAATTTCAAATGAGGTATGAGGGAAGCGTTTATCGCCCGCCCAGCGAGGCCGACAGCCTGATTATACAGGCGACGATTGGCTGTTCGCACAACGGCTGCACCTTCTGCCCGATGTACTGGGACAAAAAATTCAGGGCGCGCAGCTTTGAGGAAGTGTATAAAGACCTTACCGAGGCACGGCGCGAGCATACGAGCGTCAATCGCCTTTTTTTTGCGGACGGCGACGCTCTGTGCCTTTCGACGGAAAAGCTGCTGCCGCTCCTCGGCGCCGTGCGGGCGATATTTCCCGAATGCACGCGCGTCGGCATCTACGGTAGGGCGGACAACATCCGCAGAAAAACGGACGACGAGCTGCTTAAGCTCAGAGACGCAGGGCTCGGGATAATCTATCTCGGTGCGGAGTCCGGCTCCTCCGAGGTGCTGAAAAGGGTCAACAAGGGCGAAACGCCCGAGGAAATCGTAAGCGCCGTGCGCCGCGCGGAAAATGCGGGCATCCCCGTTTCCGTGACTTTCATTTCGGGTCTCGGCGGGCGTGAGCTCCTTGAGGAGCATGCTGCCGAAACGGGAAAGATGATAGGCGCCATGGGCGCCTCCTATGTCGGGCTTATGACGCTTATGATTCCGCCCGGTTCCGCAATCTCTGAGGATATACAGACAGGTAAATTCGAACCGCTGACGACGCAGGACGTGATGCGTGAAATCGAGCTTGTACTTTCGAACGCAAACTGCGAGAAAGACTGTGTGCTCCGCTCAAACCACGCTTCAAACAGGCTCGTATTAAAGGGAACGCTCCCGCAGGACAGGGAGCGGCTTCTCGAGCAGGTGCACAGGGCGATGAAGGATGAAAAAATGCTCAGACCCGATAAATACCGCGGATTTTGAGCAAAAATGGCGGGGGGATATACGTTTCCCCCCGCCATTACCGTATAATAGTTGTGCGCATATGGAGCGGTTCCCGACTTCCGCCCCATATGCACAGAGGAGAACACATGATAAGGAGTTTAAAGGAGTTTGCTTGACAATTTGAAGTATAGCACCGTGTAAAAAGGGGCGCAAGCCACCACGGGGGTTCGTTTATTAAAATAATTTGATTTTTTTATGATGAAATCGTCCGGCTGAATATTCGTGTCAAAGATAACAGAATCTGCATATTTCGATGAGCATTTTTGTCTAATGGTACGAAATGTATGTAACGTATGGTACAATATTCGGAAATAGCTTTATTATTGGGAAACTTTGTGATATATTTCAATTATCAGGCAATACTATCTCAGGCTGTCTGAGGGGAAGAACCGTGTTTATAAACTGGAAAGGAAGGTGACCGATGGATAAAGAGCACAGACGCAGCAAAACCGCCGTTTCGACCGAGCTCCTGACAAAGATGAACGCATGGTGGCGCGCCGCGAACTATCTTTCCGCCTGCCAGCTCTATCTGCTGGACAATCCGCTTCTCAAGGATGAACTTAAACCGGAGCACGTAAAAAAGAAAATCGTGGGGCATTGGGGCACCGTCCCCGGTCAGAACTTTATTTATACGCATCTGAACCGTGCAATCAATAAATTCGATTTGGACATGATTTATATTTCAGGTCCCGGTCACGGCGGAAACGGCATGATCGCGCAGGACTGGCTCGACGGCAGCTACAGCGAGGTCTATCCGAACATCAGTCAGGATCTTGAGGGAATGAAAAAGCTCTTCAAGCAGTTTTCGTTCCCGGGCGGCACGTCGAGCCATGTCGCGCCGGAGGTTCCCGGCTCAATAAATGAGGGCGGCGAGCTGGGCTACAGCCTCGCGCACGCTTTCGGAGCCGTAATGGACAACCCCGAGCTTATCGCGGCCTGCGTCGTGGGCGACGGCGAGGCCGAAACCGGTCCGCTCGCAACGGCGTGGCACTCCAACAAATTCATTAACCCCGTCTATGACGGGACCGTTCTGCCTATTCTGCATCTTAACGGATATAAAATCTCAAATCCGACAATCTTCTCGCGCATCTCGCACGAAGAAGTACAGAAATTCTTTGAGGGCTGCGGCTGGAAGCCCTATTTCGTCGAGGGCGACGACCCCATGACCATGCACAAGCTCATGGCGGAAACCATGGACAAGGCCGTTTCCGAGATACTCGAAATTAGGAACAAGGCAAGAGAAAAAGGCGACAAGTCAAGGGCAATCTGGCCGATGATAGTCCTGCGCACACCAAAGGGCTGGACGGGTCCGAAGGAGGTCTGCGGCAACAAAGTCGAAGGCTCATTCCGCGCGCACCAGGTGCCTGTCCTGATGGATGACCCCTCGCATCTCGAAATCCTCGCAAGCTGGCTTCGCAGCTATAAACCCGAAGAGCTTTTTGACGACAACGGAAAACTGCGGCCCGATATAAAGGAGCTTGCGCCGTCCGGAACGCGCCGAATGGGGGCAAATCCCCACGCCAACGGCGGGGCCTTACTGCGTGACCTGCGTATGCCGGACTTCCGCGATTATGCCGTGGACGTCCCTGCGCCCGGCACGGTGAAGGCGCAGGATATGTCGGAGCTCGGCGGGTTCGTGCGCGATATATTCAAGCTCAACGAGGAAAGCCGCAACTTCCGGATTTTCGGACCTGACGAAACAATGTCGAACAGACTCGGCAAGGTGTTCGAAGAAACGAACCGCTGCTGGAATGCCGAGCTGAAAGAGCACGACGAGTTTCTTGCGTCCGACGGCAGAGTTATGGATTCCATGCTCTCCGAGCATATGTGCGAGGGCTGGCTGGAGGGCTATCTGCTCACGGGGCGGCACGGCTTTTTCAACAGCTACGAGGCTTTTATAAGAATTGTCGACTCCATGTTCTCCCAGCACGCAAAGTGGCTGAAGGTCTGCAATCAGCTTCCGTGGAGGCAGAGTATAGCCTCGCTCAACTATATCCTGTCCTCGAATGTGTGGCAGCAGGACCACAACGGCTTCACGCACCAGGACCCGGGTTTCCTGGACCATGTTGCAAACAAAAAGGCGGACGTCGTGCGGCTCTATCTGCCGCCGGACGCAAACTGCCTGCTCTCGACCGTTGACCACTGCCTCAAGAGCCGGGACTATGTAAATGTTATCGTCTCTTCAAAGCATCCGCGTCCACAGTGGCTCAATATGGAACAGGCTGTTAAGCACTGCACGCAGGGCATCGGCATCTGGGAATGGGCTTCAAACGACCAGAATTCCGAGCCGGACGTCGTAATGGCATGCTGCGGCGACACTCCGACGCTCGAGACGCTCGCCGCCGTTATGATACTGCGCGAGGCTCTGCCCGACGTGAAGATAAGGGTCATAAACGTTGTAGACCTCATGCGTCTGCAGCCCCGCGCCGAGCATCCCCACGGGCTGAGCGACGAGGATTACGATATGCTCTTTACAAAGGACAAGCCGATTGTTTTTGCTTTCCACGGCTACGCGACGCTCGTCCATGAGCTGACCTACCGCAGGCACAACAAGAACCTCCACGTCCGCGGCTATAAGGAGGAGGGCACGATTACGACCCCCTTCGATATGCGCGTTCAGAACGATATAGACAGGTTCGACCTTGTCATGGACGTCGTATACCGCCTGCCGCAGCTCGGAAACCGCGGAGGCTCCCTTGTCCAGAAAATGAAGGACAAGCTGGTGGAGCATCAGCAGTATATCACCGAGTATGGTATGGACCTGCCGGAAGTCCTTAATTGGAAATGGGAAGTCAAGTAGATCATTATTAAAACGGAGTAGGGAACCCCCCTACTCCGTTTTATTCTTCAAAGAAGTGCCGTCAGTAATTTTCGAAGCGGCAAGATAGGCATGCACGACAAAGCGCTCTGTTCTTCGTGCCGACGTACAGGTTGAAAGCGTGACGAGCGCCGAGGCTTTTCCGGGCGCTCCGCAAAAGTTCTCGCCTGCGGTCGACTTTATATAGCCGATAAGATCCTCAAAGCAAAATTCATCAGAGAATGAGCGGGTATAGCTCAGGCTGTCCGCCTCCGTCTTATATGCGGCAAAAATACGGTATTTGAAAACCTCTGCTTCGGTGAAAATGTAAAGGTTGGTGTTTTCCCGCAGATAGTCGATGTCGGCAAAGTCCTTCAGGGTGCCGAACATCCCGCCGGATTTCATATTGTGACCGTAGATGACCGTATTGCCGTCTGCGAAACTGGGTGAATTGCGGCAGTCCATGAATATGCCGCCCGAATTTGTGCTTTGCAGATCATAGCTGAGGCTGAGGTATTTCCAGTTGTTCTCAGCGCGGAGCAGGGGGAAGTTAATCTCCGTGTCGGGTATCCAGAGCCAGCCGACAACGTCCGGATTTGTTTTTTTAAGCGTATCGAAGTCCACGAAAACCTCCGGAAAATGCTCCTCAGATTCGTCCGCTGAAATAGCCTCCTGTTCTTTTTCCGAAATGCGGAAGTTCTCGGTACGGCTTTTTTCATATATATTTTCAGCTTTGAGGTAGTCTCTTTCCGTCAGCACGATGTTTGCCGCGCTGTAGATCATTAAGGCGGCGAGAGCTGTGAGCAGAGACGTGTGCAGAAGCTTGTTCATTTTGTTCCTCCGTGGTTCGCTTTGCGCCTTTGCGGCGCAGAGATTTGGGAAACGGCGGCACCAGATACAAACGGCGTAAGGATGGCCCTTACGCCGTTTATGCTTTTCAGGGCAAGCTTTATTTGCCGCGTTTTTTGCGCTTGGCAATGACACCGACGACCCCCATACCGACGGCGCTCAGCGACAGGAGTATGAGCATAAGCGGGAGATTGCCGCGATCGCCGGTCTGCGGCGTGTCGCTGGTCGGCAGCGTCACGGGAACTTCAGCAGTAGGGACGACTGGATCGGGAATTGCTTCATATGGAATGGGCGAAGGCTCAAGCACGAGCGTTTCCTCGGGACTGCTTGATGGGGAGGGAGACGGGCTCACGATTATAATCGGCGGGTAATACGGCTCGTTGAAGGTCCAGCTTCCGATGATAGTGACGTTCTGAGCCCCCATCGAAAAGTCGTTTGCGGCGGAGCCGCTTATCGTCCAGCCGTTAAAAGTCCAATAAGCCTGTGAAGTCGTACGCGACGGAGCTATGGTAACGGATTCGCCTGCATAATAACTCGCAGAGCCGGGAAGCTCGGCGTCGCTCGGGTGGCTGCCGCTCCATTCATAGCTCACGTTATAGGCTTCGGCCCTGCTCCAGTAACCGTAAAGAACGATGTTCTTGGTCAGGGGCGTGCCGTCCGCGTATTCATGCTCAGACTGGAAAAGAGAAACAAAGAATCCGTACAGCGCAGTAAGCGTGGAGCTTTCCGAAGAATAATCTGTTTCGTCGTCCTCAACGTACCAGCCGTCAAAACTATAGCCGAGAACTGCCGCAGGCTGTTCGGAGACGAACTCGTACCCGCTGTCAAACCAGCCTCCGTTGTCGGGAAGCTCGGCGTCCGCCGGAACAAGACTACCTCTGAACTCATAGGCAACATGATACCGGACGGTATCCCATTTCGCGTAGTAGTAAACAGTGGAGCCGCTCTCGAGCGCCGGCAATTCCCCGCCTGCCACGACAAAGACATCGCCGTCGGGCTCCGTTGTCCAGCCGGCAAAGTTGTGCCCGGCAAGGGAAAAACCGATTTCGCTGTTGCTTTTTATGTCATAGCCGACGTTTGTAGTGTAGTTTTTGGTAACGATGCCCTGCCCGCCCGCTACGGTTCCGCCGTTGCCGCTATAGACCACACGGTACGAGCCGTAAGGAGTGAAGGTCCAGATGGCGGTGAATACAACATCGCCGTCGGGCATGGAGAAGCTGCCTTCGGAAACGGCTGCATCGTCCGTGCTCCAGGCGGAGACGCTCCAGTAGCCGAGAGTACCTTCGCTGTTAGCCGTAAATCCAATCGCGTTAGGCGCGACTGAAACGGAGTCGCCGTAAGCTTTACTCGCATAGCCGGAGGGCAGAGCGGGCGCTCCGGTAGGAGCGGCAGTTCCCCACTCATAGCTTACGCTGTGGCAGTTTTTAGTGCTGGTCGCCGTGAACACAACGTCATGCGCCGGCATTGTGAAGCTGCCTTGCTCGACCGCCGCGTCATCCGTGCTCCAGTCCGTAACCGTGCTGCCCGTCACCGCCGCTTTCGGCGCGACGTTGGTATCATCGCCGACCGGGACAGAGGAAGGAGTTCCGTATACCGCTCCGTCGAGCTTATAGGTCACCGTATAGCTCCTTGCCTGCGGGTTGTACTGAGCATAGTAGACCGCATCTTCGGTGACGTTGGGCAAAGACGCAAGCGGCGTTGTGTCCTGCGTGGTGTTCCAGCCGGTAAAGATGTAGGTTAAAGTATCGCTGGAACCCTTTGACGGAGTTGTGCCGTCATAGATAGCGGGCGTGTTGTAAACTACGCCGGTGTCCTGATGGACCTGACCGTTGCCGTTCATCCATGTCACGGTGTAGGTCTTATCTACGATGATGCCGTCGACATGCCAGGCGTCGGTCTGATCCTTAACGACATACCATTGAATGTAATAGTGATTCGTGTTCAGATTGTAGCCGTTAATATTGTTGCCGCCGAGAGTTTTAACGGGTCTCCTGCTCGAGGAGGAACCGCTCGGGTACAGCTCCAGAAGCTTGGAGAACACCTCGGCATCGGATGGGAAGCTGCCCGTCAGGACAAGGCTGCCTCCAGAACCGAACTCAGCTCTGACATTCGAGTCGCCCAGATTATAGTAACTGTCTTCGGAGGAAGAGCCCTTGAACAAAACGGTGTCGGAATAAACGGCGTCGGAAAACTGTTCCGCCGGACGGGGAGCGACGTGCCCCGCGTAATCGAGAATTTCGCCGTTTATGCTGAGGTAGAAGCCTATCAGATCCTTCCACTGGGCATATAGCTCAACGCTTTCGTCTGCAGTATATACGGCGTGGGCGACGTAGGCCTCGCCGCTACCGTCAGCTTCCGTATTCCAGCCCGCAAAGACATGACCGCCGTAGACGGGAACAGCATCCGAAAGGAGAAGGTCAATGTCCTCAGCCTTGGTCTGGGGATTGGGAACAGCGATAACTGCACCGCTTAAATTATCGAAGTAGGATACGGTGTATGTGGGGATAGGGGAATTGTAGACCGTGAGGGTCCCCTCCGAAAAACCGTTGCTGCCCGTCGCGTTCACGACCCAGTTCCAGATGTTCTTAAAGATGTTGCCGCTTGCGGGAGCGTCGACCCTGACAAGGGTTTTACCGTCCTCGGACACCGTAACGATCCAGGAACCTGCCCCTGAGTAGCCTTCGGGCGCTTTTTCGGCAAGGCTATAGGTTCCCGCGGCGAGACCCGTAAAGTCAAGATGTCCGCCGCCGTTCAGAGTTGTTGTCTGCACAAGAGAGACAAAACCGGGCACGGTGTCGGAGCTGAGCGTGAAGCTTGCTCCGGCAAGAGGCGTTTCGGTGTCCTTGATGTACTTCTGGACGGAGAAGCTCCCGGTTCCAATGTTTTCGGCGGGAACCCAGGTGTTCGTAATGTCATAGCCGCTCGAGCTGACAGTCCAACAGCCGAGCACTTCTTTGACGCTGTTCGGCGCGACCGCCGTTCCGTAGACCATAAATCTGCCGTTTAGCAGCTCAGCACCGTCAACGGCAATTTCTCTTACGGAGTATGTGTTTTGGCTGGAGCCGTCGTATTCGGGATAATCGCTGAAGCTATATTTCCACAGGAGGGCGGCGGTCGTTGTAACCGTTACCGGGGTCGAAAACGGCACGTTGTTTTTCAGAAGCTCCACCGTGACACTCTGTGGAAGGTCGGTGCCTTCTTCGCAATCCCAGAGCTTTGTTCCTTCGATGTCAATGGTTTTCGGCGTATATGTGTTGATAAAATTCACCGCTTCCGCATCGGTTTCAACCGTTATGGTCGTTTCTGTGATGCCGGCCGTACCGTTGACTTTGGAAGCAATAATGTATCCGGCGCTGATTGCAGCGGTGTCAAAGCCGGATTCGGAAACTGTATAGTCGCCCGTTAAGAGGTCTGTAAAAGCCCATGTATATACATGGTTAACGGCGTCTGTTGCGCTTGCGTTCAAAAGGGTCTTTGTGTAAGTGCCGGCGTTTCCGGCACTGATCCCCGTGACGGTGACGGCAAAGGTGCCCTCAAGCGTAGCTATCTCGGCCGCCGAAAGTCCGGAAAAGGTTTTGGTGATGGTGAGCGCGCTTGTCAGGGTCTGCGTTCCCGTTATGGTTTCGTTTGTAACGACAGACAAATCCAGACCCTTATTGCCGCCGTTGAAAGTACCCGGGCAGACTTCAATCGCTTCTTTTATGTCAGCCGCGGAAAAAGTGACGTTCACATCGGAAAGCGTTGCGGTTACATCATTACCGTGCTCATCCTTTACAATGTTGCCCTCGGAATCCCTTACCGTGTAAGTGATATCGACGACCGCGGATACTGCCGCGAGATTGTCGAGCGAGACATTAAAGGCCGTACGGTTTCCTCCGCTGCCCTGGTATTCTCCGTAGGAGCCCGAATAGATGAAATTTCCGACTACGACATCACTGCCCGTGACAAGATCGAGCGTCGCGCCGGAAACTCCCGTGACAGTTCCGACGACCTGCTTTGTTATCGTGGTAATCTGATGACCGTTCTGGTCGACTATGATCTGGGTAAGCGCCACGGTCGCGTCCGCAATTTCAACGTCGATGTGATGTATATTGCCTGTGTAGCCGTATTTGCTGTTAGTAACGGTGACGGAATAAGTGTTGGTCTTTGTATGCCGACCGTCTGTATATACGCACTTGACGGTTGCCGCTCCCACCTTTTCGCCCTTGATTATTACGTTATTGGTGTTGCTTACGTCCGCTGTTACAAAGCTTATGTAGCTGTCGCTCTGAGTTATCGACCAACTGCCTGCTCTTTTGTCGCCGTCGGCAGTCGAATTGTCCTTACAATTAGTTAGTGTTATCTGTTGCCCTGTTGCCAGAGTATAGCTAGAAGTAATTTTCGTGCTGCTCCCAACCAGGGCGTAGATGGAAAAGCTGTCCGCCTTCATGGCTGCAATTCCGGCGTCGGCAACCGCGGAGACGTCGATTTGCTCGACCTCGTCTCCGTCAATGTGGTACGCTTCCACACTTTCGTCCGCGGGAAGCTCGACATTCAAAAAGTATACTGTCACCGCCTCGGTAATCAGGTATTCCTCGCCGTCGAGCAGTAGCGTGATGTTGTAAGCATAGAGTACCTCGCCCTCGTCAAGGCTGAGGTCAGCAATCTCGGCAAAAAGCTCCGTTCCCACGGGAAGCTTGCCAGATACCTTGACAGTTACTCCGTCGGGCATAGTCTGGCTGAGTACCTGAAAAGCGAATTCCGGCTCAGCCTGGTCGGCGTCTTCATCGCTCGGGTCCGCAGAAGGCTCCGTCGAAGGTTCCTCGGGAGGTTCCTCGGAAGGTTCCTCGGGAGGTTCCTCGGAAGGTTCCTCGGAAGGTTCCGCAGAGGGTTCCACAGAGGGTTCCACAGAGGGTTCCACAGAGGGTTCCACAGAGGGTTCCACAGAGGGTTCCGCAGAGGGTTCCTCAGAGGGTTCCACAGAGGGTTCCACGGAGGGTTCCGCGGAGGGCTCAACACCCGCTGCTTCCGTGCTGGGAGCCGAGGATTCGACTGTGATCTCCGCTTCGCCGCCCCCGCCGTCCTCGGCCTGCGCGTAAAAACCGCCGCAAAGGCTTGTGATCATCACAAATGCGAGAATTATGGACATGGTTTTTCTTCGACTTGCTCTCTTCAAAAAAGATTCCTCCCCGATAAATAGAGTAGACAGAGCTTCGCGCCCGCCTTTCATTACCGGATATTTATAACATCGGGGAGGTTCATTTCGGTTACATATCGCTCTTTTCTTTACAGCGACTGAAAATTGTGTAAAGAAAGCTCGTCTGGAAGTAAAAAGCTGTCGCGAACTGAGGTAGAAAGGGGTTCCGTGCCGCACTGAGGGCGGGTAATCGGCGGCAGAAAAAAGGGAGGAAACGAAAAAGTCCGCCGTTTTGCCATATTGCGGCAGCAAAACACCGAATAAAGCAGTTTTCCCCCTTCACAAAAATACAAGTTTTACAGCAGCGCCATTTTATACTTTTATTAAGGCGGATTCCGCCTTAATGACCGTATGGAAGGGGCTGCCGATGAGCGAAGAAAAATCGATTCAGGTGTCGATGCTCGGCGGCTGCAGCCTCAGCTTTGACGGGAAAACAATCGACGGCAAACTTGTCCGCTCGAAGCGTATCTGGGCGCTTCTGGAATATCTTATCGCCTACCGCGTCAGATGCGTTCCGCAGGACGAACTGATTGACCTGCTGTATCAGGAGGACAAAAGCGGCGTACCCGCAGGAGCTCTTAAAACCCTCGTCCACCGCGCCCGCGAAGTTCTCTCGCAGCTCGGGTTTGCAGACGGGAAGGAAATGCTTCTCAAGTGCGCCGGAGGCTACAGGTGGAATCCCGAAATCCCTCTGGTACTCGACACGGAGCGCTTTGAAAGCCTCCTGAGAGAGGCGTCGCTTTGCGCCGACGATGCAAAAAGACGGCTGCGTCTGCGTCTTGAAGCAATCGAGCTTTACAGGGGAGACTATCTGCCGGAGGCGGCAACGGAGATATGGGCGATGTCCACCGCCACATATTTTCGTTATCGGTACATAAACACCGTGAACGAGGCTTTAGAGGAGCTGACGGCGCAAGGCCGCTTCGACGAGGTGGTATCCCTCGCCGGAAGGGCAATCGCCGTCGACCCTTATGACGAGTCACTCTACTTTAACCTCATCCTTGCCCTTGTGAATACGAACAGGCTTCGGGCCGCCCGAGAGCAGTATGAAAGCATGACGAGGCTTTTTTATGGCGAACTCGGCGTTGCACCGTCAAAAGAACTGCAGTCGCTGTATAAAAAGCTCGTAAAATCGGAAAACGGTATTGAAAAAGATCTTGACGTCGTAAGCGCCGAGCTGCGGGGAACGGGGGCGGAAAGCGGCGCGTTTTTCTGTGAATATGAGATTTTCAAGGACATTTTCCGCCTGGAACGCTCCTCGGCGGGAAGGGAGGGCGGGTCCTTACATCTATGTCTGATAAATACCGAGAGCAGAAAAGAAAAGCCGCTCACGGCTAAGGCGCAGGACACGGTTATGCGCAGGCTTTGCGCCTGCATTGAAAAAAATCTGCGTGCGGGAGACATTTACTCGCGCTACAGCGTTTCGCAGTTTGTCGTCCTGCTGCCGCGCACCAGCAGAGAAAACGGCGAAAAAGCGCTTGAGAGAGTCATCCGCAAATTCCGCCGCGATAACCCTCATTCGCCCGCCGCCGTTACCAATTCACTGCAGGCTGTCGAAGCCGCCCAAACAGCGAAAAGCTGAAATCAGAGCTGCCGTTTTTTGAGGATTGACGGCACGATAAACTTGGGCTTACTTTCATAAATGAATATAATGGGTCAGTCACAGAATATTTTGTTGTTGATTTATGCATTTTCTCTGTGATATTATAAATTCACGCTCAGAATAATATATAAAATCGGTAATATTCTGACACGGATTTTTATCCTTCGAGTACAATACAGCGGCAGAGTCCGGCAGGAGAACCAGGGTTATACAAATGAAAGGCGGCGCGCAGCAATGTCGAGCTTTACGAAAAAGGAAATTATCGCGACATTCTTTCGGCTGCTTGAGCAGAAGCCTCTTTCAAAAATAACAGTCAAGAACATTGTTGAGGCTTGCGGGATAAACAGGAATACTTTCTATTACTATTACAAGGACATCTACGACCTTGTTGACGACATCTTCAACATAGAAACCGAGAAAGTGACCTCTCAGAACCCCGTTCACGGACATTGGCAGGAGGGCTGCCTTCAGTCCATGCACTATCTTGTTGAGCACTCGATGATAATACACAATGTGCTTAACTCGATAAATATCGAAACAATCAAAAGATATATGTTCAAAACGGCTCAACGGCTGCTGATCACGTTTTCAACCAATATAACCGAGGGCAGGTATTTGCCGGAGGAGGACAGGAACTTCATCGCCGATTTTTATGCTCACGCCTTCACCGGTATCTTTCTTGACTGGCTGCGCGGCGGAATGAAACAGGAACCGGAGAAATTCATCGAGCTGATGGGGCGGATGCTAAACGGCAGCATATACGACGTGCTTCAAAGAAGTGCAAAGGACGCCAAACCGAAACCCTGAACAAATCAGCGAAAAGTTGTATTTACCGGCTTTAGTTGTTCAAATACAAGGAAAAAGACCTGCTTCGGCGGGTCTTTTTCCTTGTGCCGGAGAGGATGATTGACAATGAAATGATATATGGATATAATTGCAAAAAGCGCTATTAAACGGAGGATTTGCCTCGGGACCTTGTATGATGCACAAATTAGGAGGAGCGATGGATTTTTATTCGCAGACCAGCGGAAACGCCGCCAGACTGTCGCCGACAGAACGGAACATTCTGAACTATGTCGTGAAAAACATGCACAAAGTCAAGGACATGAGCATAAGAGAGCTTGCGAAGGAGACCTATGTCTCCACCACCACGCTGTTCCGCTTTGTAAAGAAGCTCGGCTACGAGGGCTTCGGGGAATTCACCGAGGCTGTCAGGGAGACCGAGAAGGAATCACGGAAAATCCACATCCCGAATATCGTCCACGACGACAACTACCGCGACAGCTATCTCAAAAACGTGGTCGAGGCCGTCAAGGTCATAACCGATGAGAAGATAGAAGCCTTCCATAAAATCATGGGACGCTATCCGCACATTTACATCCTCGCGGAAGGGCTTTCGAGCGAGGTCGCGCGGTATTTTTCACATCTTCTCATAATAATGGGCTACAACGTGGAGATACCCACCGAGGAATATGAATTTGCATCGCTGCTGCGCCGCGTGAAAAGAGACGACGTGCTGCTAATCCTCTCCTACACGGGGAACAACAAGAGCATTGTAAACCATGTCGAGCGTATTTTCGCGATTGCGACTCCGGCAATCATCTCCTTTACGAGAGCGGACAACAACATAATTCAGAATATGTCAGACCTTAATTTTTATGTTTTTGCCGATGAAATCGACTACGAGGGCATCGACGTTACCTCCCGCTGCGGGATGATTGCCATTATGGAAACGCTTATGTATAAGCGCATCACGAAAGATAACAATAATAAGAGCGAAAGCTGATGTAATTGGAGCGGTGTTACTCAAAAAGTAACACCGCTCCAATTGCGTGTTAACTGTTTCATGTTGACGCCAAATTATTGACACCGCCGCATGAAGATAAGATTTGTTTGAAATAGCTGATTTCTGCTGAAGCGGGCATGAATCCATGTGTGAAAGCACAATTTATTTATGCGTTTTCGGCAAAAACTTTGTTTCTTTGCAGGCTTCTATTAGCGGCGTTACACAGATGTTAACATCTGCGTTGGGTTAACGGGTGTATTGCCGTCGGAAAACCCTATATGTACAATGAAAGGATAGTGTCATTATGGCAAAAAGAATTGACAGTACACCTAAAAAAGACGGATACCGTATGCCCGGAGAGTTCGAACCCCATAAGCAGGCATGGATGCTGTGACCGGAGCGCCCTGATAACTGGAGAGACGGCGCAAAGCCCGCACAGAAGGCCTATGCCAACGTGGCAAAAGCCATAAGCGCTTTTGGACCCGTTACAATGCGTGTTTCAAAAGAGCAGTACGCAAACTGCCGCAACGCGCTTCCGCCCGAGATTCGAGTCGTCGAAATGGCTTCCAACGACTCGTGGATACGCGACTGCGGTCCGACCTTCGTCAAGAACAACAAGGGTGACGTCCGTGCCGTGGACTGGGACTTCAACGCCTGGGGCGGGCTTGTGGACGGACTGTATTTCCACTGGGACATGGACGACATGGCTGCGCAGAAGGTCTGCGAGATTGAGAACATCGACACCTATCGCACGCCCGGCTTCGTGCTTGAGGGCGGCTCCATACATTCCGACGGAGAGGGAACGCTTCTCACCACCGAGATGTGCTTGCTGAGCGAGGGCCGAAACCCCCATATGACGAAGGAAGAAATCGAAGAATAGCTCAAAACACCTCAACCTTGAGAAAATCATCTGGATAAAGGACGGTATCGACCCCGACGAAACTAACGGACACGTAGACGATGTCACCTGCTTCGTACGTCCCGGAGAGGTCGCCTGCATCTGGACGGACGACAAGGACAACTATTTCTATGACGCCTGCCAGGCGGCTTACAATACCCTTTCCGAAGCAAGCGACGCGAAAGGCCGCAGGCTCAAAATTCATAAGCTCTGCATGTCGAAAAAGAACGTCACCATCAAGGCGGATTTCGCTATCGACGTCGTTGAGGGCACTATGCCCCGCGAGGACGGCGATATTTGCATCGCCTCCTACATGAACTTCCTAATCGTTAACCGCGGCGGAAACATCCACTGCATAACCCAGCACCAGTGCAGGTAATTTAATATTTTACGGAGGTGCCAACATGGCAGAATTAAGATACTTCATCGACACACAGGACTTTACTAAACAGGAGCTTTTGGACATCATAGACCTTTCACTTAAAATCAAAGCATGCATTAAGGTGGGCTATTATCCCCCTCTCATGCGCCGCAAGACTCTCGGACTGACCTTCAGCGCCGTTCTCTGCGAAATATGCGTTGCCGCGGCAATCTTCTTCCTGTTCAAGGACTCCGGCGGCGGGCTTGCTCTCTGGACGCTAATCATCGGAACCGCCGTCACGACGCTCTTCGGCTTCCTGCTTTTGAAAGCCGGAAAGAAGGACTGAAACGGCGGACGCAAAAAAACACCATAAAAAACAGGCCGCAGGCTCGTATAAGAGCCTGTGGCCTGCTGTATCAGCAAATTGAAAAGTGACGTTCAGAAACACAAATCAGCGCTTAAAAATCGTCCTCTGCTATCATTCCGAGATCAATTGCCTGCTGCTTAATCTGATCTCTGAAGTCGGGATGTGAAATTTTCACGAGAGCCCTTATGCGGTCCTTAATAGACCTCAGATAAACGTCTGCCACGCCGTATTCTGTTACGATATACTGGGGGATATAACGCGGCGTCGTAACGATTGAGCCTTCCGGAAGCATTGGAACGATGTTGGAATGCTGCACGCCGGCCTTGTCTGTATATGTAGAGCGAAGGCACAGGAAGCTGCGTCCGTTCTTTGCCTTGGGTGCGCCGCAAATGAAAGCGAAGGAGCCTCCGACCGCGCTGTACTGCTTGTGACCCTGCGCCTCGGAGCAGGCCTGGCCGGTGATGTCGACCATAAAGGTGGAGTTGATTGCAACAATATTATCGACCTTTGAAACCGCATCCGGAGTGACGACGTCAAACACGTCCAGAAGCTTGACAACATCGCCGTGCTTGCCCAGCCACTCGTAAAGCTCCTTGGAACCGAAAGCGCCTCCCATCCGGATGTCCTTGACAACGCCGGCCTCGACAAGATCTATCATGGCGTCGGTTCCGATTTCGGTGAAAACATGGAGGTCCTTTTTGTCCATGAGATCATAGGCGATTTGGTTTCCAAGCCCTCCCATGCCGATTTGAATGGTATCGCCGTCGTTGATGTAAGGCATAATCTCCGATGCAATTATTTTATCGAACTCGGTGGGAGGAGATATAGGCAAAGCGGGAATGTCGTGATGGTTTTCAACAATATAATCAAACATTGTAACGGGAAGCTTTGTTACCTTATCGGTGCCGTGCGCAGTAGGCTGGTAACTGTTGACGAAGGCTATCCTTGTTGTCAGCCCGCCTTTATGCATGATGTTGGGAGTAAAGTTTGTTCCCAAAAGACCGACATTGAAGTTGCCGTCTTCATCGGGAGGGCAGACCTCAACCGCTACTACGTTTGCCTTGTAAACCTCGGTCACGGCGTCAAAAAGATAGCCGTAGGGCGCGGAATGAATGTCGACTATGCCCATATCCGCCGACATACGCTCAAAGACATTCGGGAAGAAGGTAATGGTATGGAACGCTTTTTTGTAGGTCGGATCAAACAAAACCTTAATCGGGGAAAGATACATATTGCCCAGCAGAGTAACGTTGCTCAGTTCCTCATATCGGTCCGCCAGGAGTTCCAAAAAGTCGTATGGGATGCAAAGTGAGCTGCCCATCCAGATTGTATCGCCCGACTTGATTTTGCCGGGGGCGTCTTGAAGTGTTATCAGATGCTCGTCGTAGTATTTTTTCCAGTCTGCCATAGTATAGACTCCTTTTCAACAAGATTGAAATATGGCTTTTCGGTACGCGTGCCGCCGAATATATATAATTCTAGCAATAAACCTATTAAAAATATAATAATTCTTTTGGTTACTGCAGATACCTTCAAAGTTTATACTTTGATATAATCCAGGAGTATGATATAATAACGATGCGCTTATGGATTGGTCTTTGGAGGGTAATATGGAACTGAGAGATTTACGCTATTTTTGCCTTACGGCAGAGATTGAGCACGTCACAAAAGCGGCGGACAAGCTCGGTATTGCACAGCCGTTTCTGACAAGAATTATTAAACAGATAGAAGAAGAAATCGGCGGAGAGCTTTTTGAAAAGACCGGCCGCAGAACCAGACTGAATTCAAGCGGCGAGGTGTTTTATAAATACGCAAAACAGGTTTTGGCGGATATGGAAAGGCTCTATTCCGAAATGGATTATGTTCTTGACCGCAAGGAACAGACGATTACGCTCCTTTGCAACACAGAATCCTTTGCTACGCGGCTCATTCTCGCGTTTCGGGATCAAAATCCGGATTATGCACTGTCCGTTCTCCACGTGACTAAAGAGGAGATGATCGAGGCTCTTACGACGGGCGAGGCCCAGTTCGCGCTTTGCTATCCCCCGATAAGCGAAAAGGAAGGGCTCAATCTTGTCACCAAGGAACCTTTCAGGGTGAAAGGCATAGTTCTGCTCCCGCCAGGACATCCGCTGCTTGAGAAAAAGATCATTGATTTGGAGGATCTTCGGGGCGAGCGTCTTGTCACGATGCCGAAAAACAGCGGAATGAGGAACAAAATTCAGCCGATATTTGATAAGTTTGATTTTCACCCGCAGATTGTGTTCGAATCGAACAACCTCAACATGATAACGCAGGCGGTGCAGAGCGGCTTCGGCTACGCCTTCGTCACTCCGCTCATAATGGAGGATTATCCGGAGCTGCTGCAATACTGTGTGGATATTAACAATCCTGAGGTCATCGGAGAATACGGTCTGACCTACAACAAACTGACTGTCGAAAACAGGAACGCACGGCATTTTAGGGATTTCGTACTGGGCTTCCTCGACGGCCTCCAGAAGAATTTTGAAGGTGCGGAAACGCCTCCCTGCGCTTCAGGCGATAAGAAGTAAAAAAACAGCACAGGCTTGGCCTGTGCTGTTTTAATATTCGGTCTGTTGTATGGTCGGTCCCAGTCGGTCAATCGAAAGCTATTGCGGAGACACCACGCAGAAAAGATAATCCCTTTCGTTGATGCTGTAGTTTTTGGTGAAGAAATCATACATGGTCCAGTTGTAATAGAACCTTTCCGCACTGTAAACGCCGTAGCCGTCCTGATTGTGGTCGGTCGTGTCGTAGGAGTCCGCAACAATAATTACGTCGTCCTGAGTTGTTTCGGTGCCCATGGTGTCGTAGCCGATGATTGTTTCCCAATGTCCGCCCCAGTCGTTCCAGGCGACGATGATGGGCTTGCCCTCCTTGAGGGTTGACTGAATCTGATCGAGCGACATATATTCTCCGGCGGCCGCCTCGCTTTCAAAGTCGTAGGTGCTCTGTATGTCAAAGCCGCCCACTGTCTCGAAGATTTTGACGACGTCCTTCAGAGCGGTCGCCTCCTCATTAAGTCCGTTGGAACGTATTTCAGCGAGCGTCTTTTCGTCATAGTCGCCGAGCTTGCCGTAGTAATCAAGAACCATGAGACACGCGGCAACGCCGCAGGACCATTCGCTGGTCTGCTGGTAGGTTTTGAATTTCGGCAGGATGGTGAGGGTATCGGTGGACTCCATGTTGTAGAAATCAAGGGTTGAAAAATAGGGCGAATCGACATGGTCGCCGTCCCGCTCGACGCTGTCGGCACCCCATTCCTGGAGGTCGACCGTATAGGGAATCTTCATTTCGTCGGTGTAGTTGCCGTGAGCTTCTGCGGTGCCTGAGACATCAGCTGAAACCTCGGCGGAGGGAGAGGCGGCTTGGGCTGTCTGGGAGGGCTGGGCTGCCTGACAGCCCGCAAGAACAAGAGATATGACAGCAAACAATACAATTAGTTTTTTCATAGAAATTTCCTTTCAAAAAAAGTAATTGTACTTGCTTTTTAACATAATCGGAACAGAGCGTTCCGCCTTACCGTTTTGTATTATTTATTATGTTACCATAGCACTATGTTGGCATTTTTATTTATCCAATTGTTGGCAGATGTTGAGTCTATATAGTAATCGGACGTTACTTTTTAATACTCTCATGTTGTTTTGCAAGTACGGTGGATTTTTCACACAACGTATAAACAAAATAAATATGAGACTGTGCCGTTGGGTTGACCGACCCGAAAGCCTCCTTCATGACCATACGGGTCATATGGTATCAAAACGTAAAGCAGGTGTCAATATAAATTATGCCGGACGAAGCGACTTATCGGTTCGTCCGGCAGATAGGTTTCAAATCAGCGCCGCCTTATAAAGCGAGGCGTAGACGCCATCCTTTTCCATAAGCTCAGCGTGCGTACCCTCCTCGGCAATGCCGCTCTGCGTTAGCACGAGAATGCGCTTTGCGTTGTGTATGGTCGACAGCCTGTGCGCGATGACGAAGGTCGTCCGGTGAAAGGCGAGCTTCTCGAGCGAGTCCTGTACGACCTTCTCGCTTTCGTTGTCGAGCGCGCTCGTCGCCTCGTCGAAAATCAGTATTGGCGGGTTTTTAAGGAAGACCCGGGCAATGGAAAGGCGCTGCTTCTGCCCGCCGGAGAGCTTCAGACCGCGCTGACCGATGTTTGTATCATAACCCTCGGGCAGAGAGCAAATGAACTCGTGCGCATCGGCCTTTTTTGCCGCCGCGACGACTTCCTCGTCCGTCGCACCGGGTCTGCCGTAACGGATATTATCCATGACCGTCTCGGCGAAGAGGTAAACATCCTGCTGGACGATACCCACATGGTCGCGCAGACTCTTGATTGAAAAAGCTCTGATATCCGTTCCGTCGATTGAAATGCTGCCGTCCGATACCTCGTAAAAGCGCGGAATAAGACTGCAGAGCGTCGTTTTACCGACGCCGGAGGGACCTACGAGAGCGACATAGTCGCCCGATGGAACATTCAGGCTGAGGTGCTCGAATATCGGCTCTCCCTCGCCGTATCGGAAAGTTACGTTTTCAAATCTGATGTCGCCCCTTACATCGGTCAGTTCCTTTGCGTCGGGCGCGTCGTCAATATCGGGAGAGATACTGATCATTTCAAAAAACCTGTCGTAACCCGCCAGCCCGTTCTGGAAGGTCTCGGTAACAAAAACGAGCTTTTTTATGGGCTCCGTAAAGTTGCTGATATAGAGCAGAAACACAAGAAGGTCTGCCAAATCAACGAGTTTAATAAGCGAAAGCGCTGCGCCGGCGCCGGCGACAGCGATGGTTATAAAGGTCGTCAGTGCGTTCAAAACCGTGTGATAGGTCGCCATATAGCGGTAGCTGGTCACTTTGCTTTCGACAAAGCGGGCGTTGCCAGCCTTAAATTTTTTGATTTCCACCTCCTCGTTGGCAAAGGATTTAACGACCCTGATGCCCGAAAGGCTGTCCTCCATAGTGGCGTTGATCTCGCCAATCCGCGCCCTGTTTTGTACGAAAGCCGCCTTCATTTTTCTGTTGTAGCTGATTGCAAACCACAGCATAAAGGGAACGGGGGCGAAAGCAATGAGCGCAAGCCGCCAATTGATTGCAAGAAGTATGGCAAGAGAACCCAGCAGCTTTATTGCGGAGACCGTAAGCTCCTCCGGACCGTGATGAAGAAGCTCGCTTATGTCAAAAAGGTCGCTTGTAACGCGGCTCATAAGATGCCCGACCTTTTGATCGTCAAAAAAATTGAACGACAGCTTCTGATAGTGCGAAAAAATCTGGTTTCTCATACGAGATTCGATTCTCGCGCCGACTATATGTCCGTAAAAAGTCATAAAGTAATTGCAGTACATTTCGATAAGCATCATGGCAAGCAAAATTCCGACGATAACCACGACGGTCCGGAGCGCTTTGCTGCCGCCCCAAAGGACGACTGTTCCGGTGATGTAGCGGATGAGCAGCGGCAGCGCTATCGAAACGGCAGCGCCCAGAACGGCGAAAAATAAATCGCCGCCGAACAGAAGCCTATGAGGTTTGTAGTAGGAAAGAAGGGTTCTGTACTTGTCTTTTTTCATAGTTCACTCACTTTGTTAAGCCTAAACTGTTTTACCCGTTATTCGAAAGCACTCCTTGATTTTGGGTAAGAGTATTATATCTTTAAAACTCCTGCCGAGCAACTGCTTCCCGATTCAAAAATGGTGAAGCCGCGCTTAACGGAGCGCCTTTTTTCGTCAAACTGTTGCTTTAAGCCTCAAAATCGGATAAAGTATTATTAGAAACAGGCGTTTTTAAATTAAAATTTAAGTTATAGCGCTTAGATAATATTAAATGAATGGAGGGGTCTGTGTGCGCTTACTGCTTGCCGAGGACGAAAAAGAACTTTCTAATGCTCTTGTAACGATACTCAAACATAATAATTACTCCGTCGACGCGGTCTACGACGGGCTGGAGGCACTCGACTATCTTCAGGCGGAAAACTACGACGGGGCTATTCTGGACATAATGATGCCAAAAATGGACGGGCTGACTGTCCTCAAAAAGCTGCGTGAAAAGGGCAGCGACCTGCCCGTTCTGATACTTACGGCGAAGTCCGAGATTGACGACCGTGTCATGGGACTCGATTCCGGCGCAGATGACTATCTTACAAAGCCCTTCGCAACGAAGGAGCTGCTTGCGAGAATACGCGCTATGACGAGGCGTCAGGCAGAGGTCACGGACAACATTCTTCGCTACGGAAACATCAAGCTCGACCGCTCAACCTTTGAGCTTTCGGCCGATCAGGGTTTTTTCCGGCTTGCCAACAAGGAGTTCCAGATGATGGAGATGCTTATGGCGAACCCCAAAATACTTATCTCCACCGACAGATTCATGGAGAAAATCTGGGGTTACGACAGCGAGGCGGAGATCAATGTCGTCTGGGTCTATATATCCTATCTGCGAAAAAAGCTTGCGGCAATCGGTTCAAACGCCGTCATAAAAGCGTCACGCGGCGCCGGCTACTCGCTGGAGGAAAAGCCATGATAAAAAAACTGCAGAGAAGAGTAATCATAATCGCTGTGTGCGCTGTTGCCGCCGTTATGGCGATAATAATGAGCGTAATCTGCATTGCAATCTACATTGAGGTTATATCCGAGGCGGATGAGACGCTGTCGGTTTTGGAGGAGAATAATGGGAATTACCCGAAATCGGACGACAGAAGCGACAATAACAATGGCAGTTTGACCGGAGGCAGCCTCGGTATCGGCGGCTTTGGCAGCAAACCGAGACAGAATATGTCGCCGGAAGCGCCCTTTGAAACCCGCTTTTTTGTCGCCTACCTGAATGAGGACGGCGACGTCGTCAGCGTCAACACGGGCAGCATCGCGGCGGTCGCGACGGACGAGGCAATCGAATATGCCGAAAACGTCTACGGCAGCGGCAGAGCGAAGGGCTTCGTGGGCATATACCGTTACAGCGTCACCGAAACCGGGACGGGGGCTATGGTACTTTTCCTCGACTGCAGCCGTGGACTCGGTTTATTTTATAAATTCATGGAAACGGCCTTCGGCGTTTCGCTGATAGGCCTTCTCGGCGTTTTTTTCCTCGTGCTTTTATTCTCGAAAAGGGCGATAAAGCCCATTGCGGACAGCTATGAAAAGCAGAAGCACTTTATAACGGACGCTTCGCATGAGCTTAAAACGCCTCTAACGGTCATAAACGCAAGCACGGAAGTGCTTGAAATGACTCAGGGCGAAAGCGAATGGACACAGAGCATCAGAAACCAGGTGTCGCGCCTGACCGAGCTTACGAACAGTCTGGTTTCACTTTCAAGGATGGATGAGCACGACTCGAAGCTGCTGATGACGGATTTTTCGCTGAGCGACGCGGTTTCGGAAAGTCTGGAGCCTTTTTCGATTATTGCCGAGAGAAAGGGCAAGGCAATCGAATTAAACATTCAGAAGAATATCAGCTACTACGGCTGCGAGGATGAAATCAGGAAGCTCGTGGGCATACTAACCGACAACGCCATAAAGTATTCGATTGACCCGGGCGAGATTTCGGTTTCGCTGAAGGCAGGCTCGAAGGGTCCCCAAATCCAGGTGAAAAACAGCGTGGAAAGTATCGAAAAGGGAAATCACGACGAGCTTTTCGAACGCTTTTACCGCAGGGATACCTCACACAGCACAGAAATCGGCGGCTACGGTATCGGTCTTTCGATTGCGCGGGCCATTGTTGATAATCACAGAGGCAGGATAACGGCGCGCAGCGATGACGAAAAATCGCTTACTATAAACGTTCAGCTATAAAACACCGGCAGTATTTCAAGAACCCCGAACCTGCAAAGGTTCGGGGTTCTTGAAGCTTTTGCGGCGCCTTACACGGATTTTACATTTTTAAGTTCAATTAATGTTCGGTTTTAAGTTCAGTTTAGGTTTTACTGATAATCTTCTTACATGACAAGGAGGTTTCGACAATGAAAACTATCCAGAACACATTTATGAGATATGAAATGAAATATTTTGTTACGGCCGAGCAGCGCAGGGAATTGATGAGGCTCATGGAAAGATATATGGAGCCCGACGAGTTCGGCAGGAGCACGATCTGCAATATATACTACGACACACCGGATATGCGTCTGGCACGCAGATCTATAGGGAAGCCTGTTTATAAGGAAAAGCTGAGGGTCAGATGCTACGGGACCGCCTCGGCGGAGGACAAAGTATTCGTCGAGCTGAAAAAGAAGTATGACGAAGTGGTCTATAAGCGCCGCGTTTCAATGTGCGAGCAGCAGGCGGAAAAATATCTTGCCGGAAAATGCGGCGCTCCCAAGGAAAACCAGATTGTCAGTGAGATCGACTACTTCGTATCCGAATATGAAGGGCTTGCTCCGGCGGCCTATGTTGCATATGAACGGGAAGCATATTTTTCAAAGGACGACCCGAACCTCCGCATCACCTTTGACGACAACATTGTCTGGCGGGCAGACGAGCTCAGCCTTACAAAAGGCGTCTACGGAAATTCTCTGCTGCAGCCAGGACAGAGCCTGATGGAGCTTAAGGTTTCCTCGGCAATGCCGCTGTGGCTTACGCACAAGCTCAGCGAGCTGAAGATTTACAAAACCAGCTTTTCAAAATACGGAAATGCCTACAAAGCAATGACGGGCATTCCGACGGAAGGGGGCATCTGCTGTGCCTGACAGTATTTTTACCGGACTTTTTGATACCGCAACGACTTCGGCAGGCAGTGTCGATATCGGCAGTTTTCTCGCCTGCGTTGGTACGGCGCTGGTGCTCGGACTACTGGTCGCGCTGTTCTACACTTACAAAAACAGCGGCTCGAAGAGCTTTCTTGCAACGCTGGTGCTGATTCCGGCAATCGTCTGCGTCATCATACTAATGGTCAACGGCAGCATCGGAACAGGAGTTGCGGTCGCGGGAGCTTTCAGTCTTATTCGCTTCCGCTCTGTGCCGGGCTCCGCAAAGGAAATTGCGGCGATATTCCTCGCAATGGCGGCAGGTATCGTGACCGGCACGGGCTATATCGGCTACGGTCTTATTTTCGTCCTTATTATCGGCTTTGCGGGGATGCTCCTCACTAAGTTCGACTTCGGTGAATCGAAGAAGCCCCTCTGCAAGAAAACGGTACGCATAACAATCCCCGAGGATTTGGATTACGCAGGCGTTTTTGACGATCTTTTCGGCGAATACACTGAAAAGCACAGCCTTGTGAGCGTAAAAACCTCCAACATGGGGAGCCTTTTCAAACTGACATACAATATTACCCTGAAGGATCCTTTAGCGGAGAAAGATTTTATCGACAAGCTGCGCTGCAGAAACGGTAATCTCGAAATTTCTTCTTCTCTGCAGGAAACCAAAATCGGGGAACTTTAAGGAGATGGTTCCATGAAGCGCATTATTTCGATAATTACTGCACTTCTGCTTATATTCGCGCTTTTTGCCGGCTGCACTGCGCAGTCCGGCGGCACGACAAGCACAGGCGCAGAAACAAGCACTGCGGCGACCACGGCAGCCTCCGACACAACGGGAGACGATGAAATGTTCACCGACCGTGACCTGGAAATCGGCTACAGCGAGTCTGACAGCACAATGATCACACTTTCGGACGGCGCGACGGACATCAGCGGCAACGGCGCGGCGGCCGAGGACAACACGATTACAATAAGCGAAGAGGGCACCTATATACTGACGGGAAGCCTCTCTAGCGGACAGATAATTGTCGACGCGGCCGATGACGCGAAGATACAGTTAGTCCTGAACGGCGCTGATATCACAAACGAATCCAGCGCGGCAATCTATGTGAAGAACGCGGACAAGGTCTTTATCACGACAGCGTCAGGCTCGGAGAACAGTCTTTCCGTCACGGGCGAATTTGTGGCAATCGACGACAACAACATTGACGGCGCGATTTTTGCAAAATCCGACCTCACGCTCAACGGCGCGGGAACCCTGACGATAGTTTCCAAATACGGTCACGGCGTCGTTTCAAAGGACGATCTCGCCGTTACCAGCGGGACATATGACATCACGTCGGCATCCTCGGGGCTTTCCGGCAAGGACAGCGTCCGCATAGCAGACGGAACCTTTACCATCGAGGCCGGAACGGACGGCATACACTCTGAAAACGAGGATGATACGACACTGGGGTTCGTTTACATCTCGGGCGGCAGCATAACAATCGCCGCCGGTGACGACGGCATCCATGCCGAACCTTCCGCAACAATACTCGGCGGAACAATCAGCATTACAAAGAGCTACGAGGGTATCGAAGGACTTGCCATCGATATTTCCGGCGGAGACATCTCGGTCGTCTCCAGCGACGACGGGCTCAACGCCGCAGGCGGAAACGACCAGAGCGGCGGAACGGGCGGCGGCGGAATGGGCGCGACTGACGGAGCATATATCAGCATTTCAGGCGGCACGCTTACGATTAACGCCTCCGGCGACGGTATCGACTCCAACGGCGATCTTACCGTTTCAGGCGGCACGACGACCGTCAGCGGACCGACGGACAGCGGAAACGGAACAATTGATTACGCCGGAACCGCCTCAGTCACGGGCGGCACGCTCCTGGGAGCGGGTAGCAGCGGAATGGCGGAGGGCTTCGGCGAAAGCTCCACTCAGGGCTCCATCCTCTATAATCTCACAAACATGCAGCAGGCGGGAACAAAAGTCACTCTGAAGGACGCAAGCGGAACCGTTATCGCCGAATTCACACCGGCAAAGCAGTTCCAGTCCGTGAACATCAGCGTGCCCGAGCTCGTCTCCAGCAGCACCTACACCCTTGTTGTCGGCTCCGAGGAATACTCCATTGAGCTGACCTCCACAGTCTACTCAAACGGCGGCGGAATGGGCGGCAATATGGGCGGCGGACAGAGCGGCGGCCAGCAGCCTCAGGGCGGCTCCGGAGGAAGTCCCGGCGGCGGTGGACAGGCTCCCCAGGGAAATCTGAGCAGCGACGCCACATCATCCGCAACGGTTGCACAATAAAAAATCAAGCCAAGGCAGCAAGACAAGTCCGAATTTCGTTATGAAGTTCGGGCTTGTTTTACAGTTAAGACAAATGATTTTGCATTATGCCTTGACATAAAATTTATATTATGACAAACTTGTTTCAGCCGGAATTTACCAATAATGTTTGGGGGAGAATAAATGGATAAGCTGGATTATAAAAAAGAATTCAAGGAACTTTATAATCCCAAAACGGTGCCTTCCGTCATTGCCGTTCCTGAGATGAGCTTTATTCAGGTGGACGGGAGCGGAAACCCCAATGACGAGGGCGGACAATACCAGCAGGCGCTGGAGCTTCTTTATGCGCTGACATATACGATAAAAATGGCACCCAAGAGCGGGAAGACGCCGAAGGACTATTTCGAATATGTTGTCCCTCCTCTGGAGGGCTTATGGTGGTTCAGTGATACTGAGGAAGCAGATTTTCATAACAAAAGCAAATACTGCTGGACTTCAATGATACGCCAGCCGGAGTTCGTGACTGATGAAGTCTTCAAATATGCAACAGAGACGGTTGCAAAAAAGAAGGGGCTGGATACAAGCAAAGCAAGGCTTGTTTCGTTTGTAGAGGGGCTTTGCGTCCAATGCATGCACATTGGACCCTATGATGACGAACCGGCGACACTTGCAAAAATGAAGGACTATATGGCGCAGAATGCTCTTGCGGTTGACCTTAACGATACAAGAAAGCACCACGAGATATATCTGGGCGACCCCAGAAAGCTGGAGCCCTCAAAAAGAAAAACCATTCTGAGGTATCCGGTAAAGGAAATTCGACGAAAGGCATAAAAACGGCGTGTCCGGCAAAAGCCGTATAGAAAAGAGTAAAGATTCAATATGACTAAATGGAAAAGAAACACAGCGCTGTTCCTGACAAGCCAGGCAATCTCGCTGCTCGGTTCCTCGCTGGTGCAGTACGCGATTATATGGTATGTCGCAAAAGAAACCAGGTCCGGCGTTATGCTGATGCTGATGACTATCTGCGGGTTCCTGCCGCAGGTACTAATCTCAATTTTTGCCGGAGTCTGGGCGGATAGATTCAGCCGCAAAAGGCTCATTATTATTGCCGACGCGGGCATCGCCGTGTCAACCTTGATACTTGCTTTTATAGTGATGAACTCCAAGGATTTCTTTTGGGCGCTGCTCGTCATATCCGCGATACGCTCCGTCGGAGCGGGCATCCAGACACCCGCTGTGAACGCTGCAATTCCGCAGCTCGTACCTATGGACAAGCTTATGAAGGTCGGCGGAATTAACAGCAGCGTTCAGTCGGTGATAAACCTTGTCGCACCCGCTGTCGGCGGAGCCGTCCTCTCGATGGGTGCGTTCTATCATGTGATGTTCATCGATGTAGTCACCGCCGCAGTCGGCATATCAATTTTAGGATTTTTCGTACCCCTGCCAAAACTCGAAAGACATGTGGGACAGGCGTTACCAGGTTATTTCGACGACCTGAAAGAAGGCGTGGGCTACGCGCTGGGGCACCGCTTTCTGCGCAGGACGCTGATGGTATGCGGAATCTTCTGCTTTTTAATCGTTCCTGCCGCCCTTCTCAACGATCTCTTTGTCGTCCGCATATTCGGAGACGTTTTTCCCGAGAATAGCTATCTTGCCCTCACCATTAACGCAATGGCGTTTTTTGCCGGCGCAATAGTCGGAGGAATAGTTCTCAGCACGTGGGGAGGTTTTCGCAACAGACTCAAAACGCTCGCTTTGGGCGGAGTCGCCTTCGGCGTTACCACTATCGGGATTGGCGTTGCCCACTCGTTCTGGATATATATCGTTGTGATTTTCCTTGCGGGCGTTGGGATGCCGTTCAATAACTCTCCGCTCACGGTAATGCTGCAGGAGAAGGTCGAACCGGAAAAGCAGGGCAGGGTGTTCTCGCTTCTGCAGATTGTAATGATACTCGTCATGCAGATAGGAATAGCGTTTTTCGGACCGCTTGCGGACGCCGTGCCGATACAGTGGCTCATGATCGGGTCGGGAATCGGACTGCTCGTAATGACCGCGGCTATCCTGAGCTGGAAGAGCTTCTATCGCGAGGGCGTGACGTTTCCGATTTCGCCCGAGGGTGCAAATCAGGGTCTCGAAGCCGCGGACGACCGCTTCGAATTATAAGAAAAGACCGCGCTTTTTACGGGTACGTCTTAGGGATTTGTAATCCCGTAAAATATCGGCATAGTTTTGTGTGTACACACCGGCTATGCCGATTTTTCTTGTTCTGCGGCAGCTGCGGAAACCGATGCTGCTAAATTCCCTTTATTGGTGCCGGTGTTTCGTGAATGGTTTCCGCAAAAAAGCTGACGCTCATATTGAGCGTCAGCAGCAGAATAAGCTGCATCCATACGATTGGCGTGTGACCTACAGGGAAATCAGCGGGAATACACTTGAGCCGGACATTACCCAATGCGCATTGAAAAAGCCGGTACACGATTTTGACGTCGACGGCCTTTTGCCGGGAATATGCCGTATGGACTTTCTGTTTTCCCATCTGATGGGCAACGGCTTTGAACGGACAAACACCCTTGGCGACGGCGATGACTACTGTAATTGCCGATACCACATAGAAGGTTCATGCGAGCGGTCGCCGGAGGCTGGTTTTGAGTACAGGAAATAGAAAATGAGCGTCGCATTATTCCTTTTACCGCTGAATATGAATTGAGTA
>Ga0209639_1000501_pt1 | contig 54744 bp, 45 predicted proteins | sample EPASupsiteHSE605_FD_187268 | JGI IMG/M metagenome (GOLD analysis project Ga0209639, IMG submission 187268) | Bioremediated contaminated groundwater from EPA Superfund site, New Mexico - Sample HSE6-05 (SPAdes) (version 2) | ecosystem: Environmental > Aquatic > Deep subsurface > Groundwater >... | reverse complement strand
TGACCTGCCGTCTGCCGCTTTATTTAAAACTCAAATTGCCGAGGTATTGAAGCCCTCGCGCTCGGATATTTATCGGTCACGTTGAGCTTATTCTTTATTGATCTTCCCCAGATAGCGGTAAATGCTAGCCTCCGAGGTGCACAACTGTGCCGCAACCTCACTGACGGCCCCTTTAATTTGAAAAATGCCCTTCTGGTTGAGCCCACGCACGATATCAATCTTTTCTTCCTGGGTCAGGCGTTCGCGCGGGGTGCTGACGTTGAGCATGCTGGATATTAACGTCTCGATGCTGCTTGTGAAATACTCGGCCGTCGGGTCATGCGGCGGAAGAGCCTCGTCCTCCTGGGGTGCCGCCTTGGCGATTGGATGCAGCTGGAACAACTCAAATATCCTGTTGACCGCATCGTTGAGGCGGGCGGTATTGTAGTTAATGCACAGCATCCCGAGAAGTTTTTCGTTCTCATCTTTAATAAACATTGTGGAGGACCGGGTCACTGTGTTGCTGCTGACCCTGCCCGTATAGTTCACACGATAGTCTTCCGTTTCATAGACCTTATCGGTTATAAATTCAAGCGCCTTGCCGGTTATTGGGGATCCGACCGTGCGGCCGGTATTGAATCCGTTCGCAATCGCAACAATGGAATATGAATATATACCGCCGCTCAAATCATGGAGAGCGACCTCATAATCCGGACCCAGCGCCTTCCCCAGAAACTCCACCAGGGGCACATAGTGAGCCAATATCTTGTTCATCGGGGCACTCCTTTTATCGTAATAGGAAATAATTATTACTCTTATGATATTTTATCGTAAAAACAAATACTTTACAATAGTTTTTATTATGAGTTTCTATTTTCTCAAATTAATAGAAAGGTTAGACAAATTTAGTCAAGCTACAGCACTGATTTGCACAATAATTATTATCGTTGTGAAAATATATTGACATGATAATTGATTTTTATTATACTAAAACCGAAAAACACAGGAGATGATAGACATGAATACGACATTATTTTCAGGAAAAGCGCCAGCCGCAATCGGTCCCTATTCTCAGGGAATAAGTGCAGACGGCAGTATATTTATTTCGGGCCAGCTTCCAATCGACGCCCAGTCTGGCAAACTCGGCGAAGGAATTGAAGAGCAGACTCGCCTGAGTCTCGAAAACATCCGTTTTGTTCTCGAGTCAGTAGGCTTATCCATGGCATCCATTGTTAAAACAACTGTATTCATGACGAATCTGGGCGATTTCGGGCTTATGAATGCGGTTTATGGCAAATATTTTGCCGATACCTATCCCGCCCGCAGTACAATCCAGGTCGCCGCACTGCCGAAGGGCGCTTCTATTGAAATTGAATGTATTGCGAAAGCTTGATAAGTTTCGCGGAAAGGTGATAAAAAAATGACGTCAGAAGAATTTTGCAAAAGGTATGGTGTGGAAAGACGCGGAACTAACTGCCTGAAATGGGACGCCCTTGACGTCCGCTTCGGGGACCCCAATCTTCTCTCCATGTGGGTAGCGGATATGGAGTTCAAAGCGCCCGAGCAAACAATCGAGGCCATGAAAACGCGGGCAGAGCACGGGGTGTTCGGTTATTCGTTTACGCCGGAAAGCTACTACAGCGCATTTATCAACTGGGAAAAGAGCCACCATGGCTACGAGGTTAAAAAAGAATGGCTGCGTTTCGGCCCCGGCGTCGTCGCCTGCATCTACTGGCTTATTCAGGGCTTCACCCAGCCGGACGACGCGGTTATTATTCTAACACCCGTCTACTATCCGTTCCATAATGCGGTGAAAGATAACAAGCGCAAGCTTATTTGCTGTGAACTTGTGAATAGCGCGGGTAAATACAGTATTGATTTTAATAAATTCGAAAGCGACATCGTCGAAAACGAGGTGAAGCTGTTTATCCTCTGCTCCCCGCACAATCCCGCCGGCCGCGTTTGGGATGAACAGGAGCTTGACAGGCTGCTCGATATCTGCCAGCGGCACAACGTTCTTGTCGTCAGCGACGAAATTCATCAGGATCTCGTCCTCTGCGATAAAAAGCATCTCCCCAGCGCCATCGTCAGCGGTGGGAAATATGCCCGCAACATTATCACGCTTAACGCACCGAGCAAGACCTTCAACCTTGCCGGACTTCTCAATTGCCACGCTATTATCGAAGACGAGACCATCCGAGCAAAATACGATGCCGAGATGAAAAAGTTCAATCAGATTGAAAGCAACATCATGGGCCTCACGGCGGGTGAAGCCTCCTATACTTACGGCGAAGAGTGGCGGACCGGTCTTCTCGCCACCCTCCAAGCCAACTACGCGTATGTCCGTGACCGTTTTGAAAAGGAGCTCCCGGCTGTTATCGTCACGCCGCTGGAGGGCACCTATCTGGTTTGGCTCGACCTTCGCAGTTTCCTAAAGCCCGAAGAGGTCAAGCCCTTCGTCCAGGGCAAATGCAATCTCGCAGTCGATTACGGCGAGTGGTTTGGTCAGCAGTGTCAGGGTTTCATACGCTTGAATCTCGCGACCCTGCCCGAATACGTCCATACCGCTGTGAATAATCTCATCGAAAACCTGAAAAAGCTCATATAAAATTCAAAAAGGAGGAACTTACATGCGTAGTTTCCTAAAAAACAACAGGTTTTCCCTGATTCTTCTGGGCTCGATGGTGTTGGGAGGCGTCGTCGGAGCTTTCTGGGGAGAAGGGGCAAGTGTTCTTACCCCGGTTGCTAACGTTTTTCTAAATCTTCTCTACTGTCTCGTTGTCCCGATGATTTTTGTCTCGCTGGTTGCCTCTATCTCGAAGATGGAAAACCTGAGAAAGCTTGGCAAGATGCTTCTGATCATGATGATCATTTTCATCGCCACGCAAATCATCGCAAGCGTTTTCATGTCCGGTGTCTGCGGCATATTCAATCCGGCCAAGGGTGCCAATATCCAGTTTACGGAGCAAATAGATGATCTGTCCAGCAACAGCGACTTTCTGTCCATGTTCACCGTCACCGACTTCACGCTGCTCTGGTCTCGCAAGAGCTTGATGGCGCTGATTGTGTTTGCCATCATCGGCGGTGTTGCAACAGTCGCCGTCGGTGAAAAGGGAAAGCCCGTCATCGCACTGCTGGAGTCCCTTCAGGAAGTCATCATGAAGATGGTTGGCTTTGTCATGTATCTTGCGCCCGTCTGCCTCGGCGTGTTCTTTGCAACCCTGATCGGCGAACAGGGCAGCCAGATTGTTGGCCCCCTCTCCCGCGCACTTGTCATCTACTTAATTGCGGCAATCGTTTGGTACGCACTGTCGAACACACTGTTTGCCTTTATTGGTGGCGGCGCACTGGGCGTTCGCAGGTTCTGGTCCAGCATTGCTTCCGTCAGCGTCACGGCACTTGGTACCTGCTCGAGCGCAGCCTGCATCCCGCTCAATCTGATCACCGCCAAAAAAATCGGCATTCCCGACAGTGTAACAGACATTGCTATCCCCCTCGGTACCAATCTGCATAAGGACGGTGCCTGCCTGATTACGATTCTGAAAATTGCTTTTATGTGCTCGATTTTCGGCATCGACTTCTGGAGCCCCCGTATCTTCCTGACCGCTATTTTTGTCTCGGTTATTGCGTCGACCGTTATGGGCGCGATTCCGGCGGGGGGCTATGTCGGCGAGATCTTCATCGTGTCCGCCTTTGGTTTCCCCACGGTCTCCATTCCGATCATGGTGCTTATCGGAACCATCACGGACTCCCCCGCTACCGCTATCAACGCAGCCAGCCAGCCGGTTGCAGCAATGATTGTTGCCCGTTTCATGGAAGGAAAAAATTGGCTTAAAGATCATGTCAGCAAAGAAAAGCTGGCAGCGCGAGAAACCATCAAATCCTGATCAGCCTTATTCTATAATCCCTCCTCTCTCTTTCACCGCATTTTCCTGATACCGGCCTGACCGGCACACGCCCGTGTGTGCCGGTCAGGCTTCTTTTATGTCTAAATAGGCTCCACAAAACTGCAACAGCCCGGCAAAACGGGCACACCACACAGCTTGTGCAGGTGTGCCCGTTATCTTTTTTACGAGATGCATCGCGTCAATTCAAAGCGATTTCCGAAAGGCGAACGCCGTTTTGTTGCCGCAGCGCACATTAAACCGATGGCGCAATATCGAGGAACGTGATGGTCTTGTTGAGTTCCTGTATCCGATTTAATCCCCACTGGTTTCTAAACAGGATGACCGGTCTCTGATACTGATCTTCCAAGAGCAAGGCGTCATTGTAGCTCAAGAGGCTCTTTGAAAAATCTGTTGTATCAACCCAGCGCGCCATTGTGTAGGGAAGTCTTCTTATTTGTATCTCCACGTTATACTCATGGCGCATCCGATATTCCAAGACCTCAAACTGCAGGACGCCCGCAACGCCGATAGTCAGCAGCTCCACACCCAAATCCGGCTGCTTAAAGACCTGTATAGCACCTTCTTCGGAAATTTCTTTGATTCCCTTCAGAAATTGCTTTCTTTTGGAGGAGTCCCGGGCCAGCACCTCCGCAAAGTGCTCGGCCGGAAACATCGGGATTCCTTCGAACTTGAATTTTTGGTCGCCCTCGCACAGCGTATCGCCGATATTAAAGATACCTGGATCAAAGACGCCGATAATATCACCGGCATAAGCCTCTTCAACCGAGACCCGATCCTGTGCAAGAAATTGCTGAGATTGAGACAGACGAACTGTTTTCTTTGTCCTGATATGGTTGACCTCGATGTTTTTTTCAAACTTACCGGAGCAAACTCTGATAAACGCCATTCTGTCCCGATGGGAGGGGTCCATATTGGCCTGAATCTTAAATACAAACCCCGAGAAATTATCCGCGTATGGCTCGATGCTGCCCAAGCTGTGGCTTCTTTTACCGGGGGATGGCGCCATATCTATGAAAGCTTCAAGAAACGGGCGTACACCGAAATTAGACATGGCGCTTCCGAAAAACATCGGCGTCAGCGCACCCGCGCTGACTTTATCCATATCAAAATCATCTCCGGCGACATCCAGCAGGGCCACATCCTCACAAAGACGATTATATAGGTTGTCGCCAAGAATTTGTTTAAACCGCACATCGTCAACGCTGCCGGTATCGGACAGCGCAATGCTTTGTCCGTGTTCGCCGCCGGCAAATAGTTCAATCTGCGCTTGCCTGCGGTCATATACACCTTTGAAATCCCCGTCTACGCCTATCGGCCAGTTCATGGGATAGGAGCGGATACCCAAAGTGGCTTCGATCTCTTCCATCAAATCAAGCGGATTCTTGCAGGCGCGATCCAGCTTGTTGACGAAGGTGAAGATAGGAATTCCGCGCATCCGGCAGACATGAAACAATTTCTTGGTCTGTTCCTCGACGCCCTTGGCCCCATCAATCAGCATCACGGCACTGTCGGCCGCGGTCAGAGTTCTGTAGGTATCCTCGCTGAAGTCCTGATGTCCGGGGGTATCCAATATATTAATCCGATAGCCGTTATAGTCAAAATTCAGTACGCTTGAGGTGACGGAGATGCCTCTTTCCTTTTCGATCTCCATCCAGTCGGAAACAGCATATTTGTTTGTTTTGCGCCCTTTAACGGTTCCCGCAAGCCTTATTGCGCCTCCGAATAACAGAAGCTTTTCTGTCAAAGTAGTTTTTCCGGCATCCGGGTGTGAGATAATTGCAAAGGTTTTTCTTCGATTGACTTCTTTTTCAATTGCCACTTTTATATAACATCCTTAGTTTATTTTCTTTTACATCTGAAGCCGACAAAGGCTATTATGCCGAAACAGGATAGGGTCTTAGTCAAAAAACAGCGCGTTCGCATCAAGCCCTCTGTAGCAGCAAAGGCAAGGTGAAGGTCATTCAGGCGCCAAAAAGGAGAGTTTCAGCAAAACCCTCCTTTTAAAACGATCTGTTATTAGGGAGCTTCTGTGCGTTTGACACAAACAACCTGCCAGAGACGGTCCGCTTTGCCCTAAAAATCCCATTGCGCTTAAAAGCATATGCTTGTCAAATTTTCTACCAAAATAGGATTATATCTGTTTTTGCAGCAAATAGCAAGATTAACAGCTCGAAAAGTTCCCACGAGGCTGCGTGTTTTCCGTGCCAAAAGGATTTTGGTTTTCTTTCTCTGCTCAAAAATAAAGGTCAGGCGGATCTCAGACAAGACCCGCCTGTCGTATTATATTATTTGCCGCTCAATTCAGAAAGTCCCTGAGCTTTTTAGAACGAGAGGGATGCCGGAGCTTCCGCAGCGCCTTGGCCTCAATCTGGCGGATACGTTCTCTAGTGACGTTAAATTCCTTGCCGACTTCCTCGAGCGTGCGGGTTCTGCCGTCCTCAATACCAAAACGCAGACGCAGTACTTTTTCCTCACGGGGCGTCAGCGTGGACAGCACGGTCATAAGCTGCTCCTTGAGCAGGGTGAACGAAGCGGCCTCGCTCGGCTCTGAAGCGTCCTCGTCGGGAATGAAGTCGCCAAGGTGGCTGTCCTCCTCCTCGCCGATCGGTGTCTCAAGCGATACGGGTTCCTGCGCAATCTTTAGGATGTCACGCACCTTCTCAACGGGCATACCCATCTCATCCGCGATTTCCTCAGGCGAGGGGTCGTGCCCCAGTTCCTGAAGCAGCTGGCGTGAGACCCGGATAACCTTGTTGATCGTTTCAACCATATGGACAGGGATTCTGATGGTGCGGGCCTGATCGGCGATGGCTCTTGTGATCGCCTGGCGAATCCACCAGGTTGCATATGTCGAGAACTTATAGCCCTTTGTATAGTCGAACTTTTCCACGGCCTTGATCAGTCCGAGGTTTCCCTCCTGTATCAGGTCGAGGAAGAGCATGCCGCGGCCGACATAGCGCTTGGCTATGCTCACGACAAGGCGCAGGTTGGCCTCTGCCATACGGCGCTTGGCATCCTCGTCACCGTCAGACATACGGACGGCCAGCTCGACTTCCTCGTCCGGCGTGAGGAGCGGAATTTTGCCAATCTCCTTGAGGTACATGCGCACGGGGTCGTCTGTGGAATAGGAGTCAACCAACGCCTCGGTGCTCGCCAGCTCCTCTTCAGTAACTTCCTCAAGCTCCTCAAGTTCTTCAAGTTCCGGCAGTGCCTCCTCGTCGATCGGGCGCAGATAGTCCTCGCCCGCCGTTTCAATACCGAGGTTTTCCAGCGTATCATAAAATTTATCGATTTGCTCGGCATCCAGATTCAGGTTTTCCAACACATCCATCAATTCCTTGGACGTGAGCTTCCCCGCCTTCTTGCCCTTTTCAATCAACTCGCGCAGCCAATCCTCCGGTGTTTTCTCGGGGACCGTACCGCTTTCTGCCTGTGCTTCTTTATCGGGTTCAACTGCCACAATCAGCTTCTTCTTCGCTTCGTCTTTCTCCCTGGCTGTCATTTCTTTATCCTCCATAACCCTTGCTTTGCCGAAGTTTGTTCGCAAGTTCGTTGAGATCGATTCCCTCGCCCTCAGCCAACTGCGCCCTTGCAAGCTTTTCGGTTTTTATTATTTTTATGTAGTCATTCAGCGCCTTTTCGCCCTTTGAAAGCTCCTGAGGTTCGCTGATGATTTCCGTCAGTATTGATATTTCTTCCTGCGTGAAGCGCTCGGTGAGCAGCGCCAGCGCGGGTTGCTGCCCGTGCTCTGCTCCTTCCCGAAGCTCTGTGTAAAATCGCGCCAGCAGCGGGGAAGAGAAATCCGCCGCATCAAGTTCCGCCCTGTCCGTAAATAAGGCCGGTTCGTAATACAGCAGCCTCAGTACGCCTTTTTCAGCCGCCGCGCTTTTAATGTTCTCAAACTGCAGGCCTTTGACCCGCGGCTGTCGCTGATGCATGGGCCTTGCCGTTTCGTTTTCCTGTTTTTTTCTGGCCTGACCGAGCAGCTTTTTACGAATGCGCTCAACCTCTGCCGCAACCGTGTCGCCTGAGACCTTGGCCATGTCGGCAGCTTTCCGTGCATAGACCTCGCGCTCAACCGTATTCGGAAGCCCCGCGATAAGTCCTGTCGCCTCTTTAACGAAGGTAACTCTGCTCTCGTCGGTCTTGAGATCATATTTTGCCGCGATATCCGCCAGACGATACTCTATGTGACTTTCGGAACGGCGCAGCAAATTTTCAAATGCCGGTGCTCCGAACTTTTTTATGTACTCGTCGGGATCCTTTGCCCCTGTCATGCGCAGCACGCGCACCTTCATGTCAAGCTGCTGGAGTATACCGATGGCGCGCTGTGAGGCCTTCTGCCCTGCCTGATCGCCGTCATAAGCAATGACAACTTCATTGACATAGCGTGCAATCAGCCGCGCCTGTTCCGGCGTCAGCGACGTGCCAAGGGACGCAACTGCACAGTCGATGCCGGCCTGATGCATGGCGACAACATCTATATTTCCCTCCGACAGGATTATATATCCCATTTTTGACTTTTTAGCCAAATTCATCGCAAAAAGATTGTGGCTCTTACTAAAAACGAGCGTTTCCGGGCTGTTCATGTACTTCGGCTCGCCATCATCGAGGATACGTCCTGAAAAGCCTATGACGCTGCCTCGAATGTCGATCACGGGAAACATCAGTCGATTTCGGAAGGTATCGTAGATGCCGGTGCCGCCTTTTTTGGAGGCCTTTGCCAGACCCGCGTCCAGAAGCTCAGGCTTCGTGTACCCTTTTTTCTGCATGGCCAAAACCAGACTGTCCCAGGTATTGGGCGCAAAGCCCAGCCCAAAGCGTGTGACCATTGTGGGCGAAATGTCCCGTTTTTTTATGTAAAGCCTTGCGATCTCGCCGTTCGGGGCCGAAAGCTGCTCGTAGAAAAACCGCGCCGCGTCTCGGTTAAGCTGGAGCATCCGTTCACGTCTGGAGTAGTTTTCGTCCTTTTCGTCCTCCGGCACCGGAAGGCCCGCGCGCCTTGCCAGAAAGCGCACCGCATCGGGATACGAGAGGTTTTCGATTTCCATAATAAAATTGATAACAGAGCCGCCCTTGCCGCAGCCAAAACAGTGGTAAATCTGCTTATCCGGCGCGACGGAAAAGGACGGTGTCTTCTCGCTGTGAAAGGGGCACAGCCCGAAAAGGTTGCTGCCGCTCTTCTTGTTGAGCCTGACATACGCGGAAACAACATCGGCAATATCGTTGCGTTCAATCAGCTCCTGTATGAAACTCTCGGGAAAAGCCACAACATCGCCTCCGTTTCCTAAAAAAACCTGCCAGTCCGTCATCATTCGATCGGAAGCGCCGACGTCGCGCGGATAAAAGCCCCGTTGCTATTTGACCTGCCACGCAGCTGGGATAAAAATGTTGCTGAACTGATACACGGCATAATCGTCCGTCATGCCCGACACATAGTCGCAGACAGCGCGTTCGATGCCTTCCTCGTCAGCTATGCGCCTGTAGTCGTCCGGGAGCTTTACGGGGTTCTTGATATAGTATTCCCAAATACTGCCGAGAATGTTAGAGACCTTCGCCTCCTCACCCTTGGCCTTGGGGTTGCGATAAACCCGTTCAAACAAAAAATCATGAAAAAGTCCGACCGCCTCTGCCATTTCGGCAGACATGCGTATGCCGCCCTCGGTGCTGTTTTCAATGATATCCCTTATAATGGAATCAATCCGCGTGCTATGCCTCTCGCCGAGCTTCACACAAACGTCCTCCGGGATATCTCCCGCCGTCAGAATACCGGCGCGTATCGCGTCGTCTACATCGTGGTTAATGTAGGCCACGCGGTCCGAAAGCCGAACAACCGTCGCTTCCAAAGTGTCGTCGGCAGCGCCGACGGTGTGATTGAGAATGCCCATTCGGGTCTCAACGCAGAGGTTTAGACCTTTACCGGACTTTTCGAGCCTGTCCACCACACGCAGGCTCTGCTCATAGTGGCGAAACCCCACTGAGCAGATGTCGTTAAGCGCGCGCTCCCCGGCATGTCCGAAGGGGGTATGCCCAAGATCGTGTCCAAGCCCGATCGCCTCCGTCAGGTCCTCATTGAGCATCAGCGCCCGTGAGATCGTTCTGGCAATGCGTGTAACTTCCAGCGTATGCGTCAGACGGGTTCTGTAATGATCGCCCTCCGGTTGGAGAAAAACCTGTGTTTTATGTTTGAGTCTGCGAAAAGATTTCGAATGTGTAATCCGGTCAATGTCCCTCTGAAAGCAGGTGCGCACCTCATCCGGTGCTTCCTGTATGGCTCGTCCCCTCGAATTATCCGCGAGGACGCCGTGCTCGGAGACCATCAGGTGTTCAAGCTGTTCTCGTCTTTCTCTTGGGTTCGGCAATATAAGCACCTCCGGTTTCATTGGGGGTAAACTCTTCTATGTTACTTATACGACATTACCGCCCATTTCCCTCTTTTTTTTATTATTTTTATAGGAATTAAAAGCAAATTCCCGCCTGTGTCCACGAAACAGGGGCGCTCCTTCCTTAGGTTTCGCCCCTGTTTCACTAAAAATTTTAAATTTTGTAAACATCTTCAAACTATTTACTTTGCGTTAGCTGATGTTTCAACCAATCAGAACCCCGATAAAGCTTGTTCCCAAAAATTTGCAGACGGCCCGGCCGTTGGACAGGTCGGTCAGTTTCAGGCTGAAGTCCTCCTTACGATCCTCCCGGACGAGGGCCTCAATCACAACCGCTGTCCCATAGTCCGTGTTCCGGATGAACGCCTCTTGTTCCTCAAGCAGGCGCCTTGCCCGCTCATAAAAGGCATAGTCACAGGATAGGCGGAGCTCGCGCCATTCGGCCATCCGCGCGATACCCGCCGCATCCAGCGCCAACTTTGCCGCCTTAGCGTACGCGTGCACAAGGCCGCCCGTTCCGAGCAGTGTGCCGCCGAAATACCGCGTGACAACGCAGCAGACGTTGCAAATTTCTCCAGCGGCAAAGACGTTCAGTGTTGGAAGACCGGCCGTGCCGCCCGGCTCTCCGTCGTCGGAATATCGCGTTATGTTGTTGTCACGAATGATATAGGCGTAGACGTTGTGCGTTGCATCCCGGTGCTTTTCGCGTGTCTGGCGGAGCAGTTCAAGCGCCTGCTCCTCCGTGTCCGTGCGCCAGACCCTGCCGATAAAGCGGGAGTGCTTTTCAGTATACTCTGCCTCCCCAAATCCGGCGGGCACAAGATAGCTTATCATGGGTGTCTTCCTTCTTCCCGAAACTTCTAACTATTCCTCGGAGGGTGGTACATCCTCATCGCCTTTATAGACAAAGTCACGTACTTTGCCCCAGAGCTCCGGCCGAATCACGGCCCCAACCCGGATGCCGTTTTCCACATACTCGGTTGACAGCACGGAGCCTTCACGGTGCAAAAACTCCAAGACACCCGCCTCGGCGTATGGCAGCAGCAGTTCAACACGCCGCTTGCCGTTTTCCAGCTGCCTTGACAGCGCCGCAAGCAGCTCCGCTGCACCCTCACCCGTCTTGGCGGACATGCACACGATGTTCTCTCCGTGCGGTAAAAGCCCTGAAAAGGCGTCGCATTTGTTGAATACCCGGATGCAGGGTGTTTTAGACGCGCCGAGCTGATCGATCAGCGCATCGACAATCTTAGCCTGTTCCTCCCATGTGGGACTTGAAATATCAATCACATGCAGCAGCACATCCGCATAGACCAGCTCCTCAAGCGTTGCCTTGAACGCCTCAACCAGATGGTGCGGCAGCTTTCTGATGAAGCCAACCGTATCCGAGAGCAGCACCTCCTGCGTCTCACTGATTGCCGTGCGCCGGGTGGTGGTGTCCAGTGTGTCAAACAGTCTGTCATTGGCGGGAATATCGGACCCCGTCAGACAATTGAGCAGGGTCGATTTGCCCGCATTGGTGTAGCCGACAAGCGCCACAACGGGCATTGCGTTTTTCTCGCGCCTGCGCCGCTGTGTACCGCGTACCCGGCGTACATCCTCCAGCTCTTCACGCAGCTTTTGGATTTTGCGCCGGATATGCCGGCGGTCGGTTTCAAGCTGGGTCTCACCGGGGCCGCGCGTTCCGATCGGTGAGGAACCGCCTGCCGCTGTCTGGCGGACGAGGTGGGTCCACATGCCCGTCAGCCGCGGCAGCAAGTAGTCGTACTGCGCAAGCTCCACCTGAAGCTGGCCTTCCCGCGTCTGTGCACGCTGTGCGAAAATATCCAATATCAGCCCGCTTCTGTCAAGCACCTTCACGCCCAGGTCTTCGGAAAGAACCCGCATCTGGGATGGAGAAAGTTCATTGTCGAAAACCGCCAAATTGCAGTCATTATTGTCTATGAGTTCCTTGAGTTCCTTGACCTTTCCATCCCCGATAAAGCTGCGTGCATCGGGCGTTGCCTTGTTTTGAAGGATATAGGCTACAGCCTCCCCGCCTGCGGTTTCAACAAGTGCGGCCAACTCCTCCATGCTGATTTCCGTCGAGCGCTCGTCTTCGGGCATTGAATTTGCACAGAGACCCGCCAAAACGGCTCTTTCCTTTTTTATTTCCATTAATTGCCTCCCGTGATTCTCATTCGCGAATCTCATTTCAAAAACGCCGTAAAGGAGCTAGGATACCCTCCTTTACGGCGGTCGTAAAAGCTTTGCTTTGGCAGCCTGTCAATCTGCCTTGTCATGATAGTTGACGCACTGGTTTTTGCCAGCGGCTCTGGCCCAGGTGCATGCCGCCTCCGCCTTCCGTCGTGCATCCTCAAAGTCTCTTTGCCCGGGCGGAATCATAAACAGGCCAATGCTGCAGTCGGGGCTTATATTGCCCGGCAAGGCCAATCCCACAATATAGTCTCTGATTTGCTGCGCAATTTCATAGGCGGAATGAGCATCCAACACGCGGCTCAGGTAAACAACAAGCTCGTCCTCCTCAATCCGGCCGACGACATCATCCTCGCCTAAAAAAGCCTTTAATCTGATGCAAGCTTCCATGACAAAGGCATCGCAGATACGACGACCAACAACGCCGAGCAGCAATTCATAGCTGTCAAGTCCCACGACAAGAAGGGCCGCGGCTTCTCCGTCAACAGGCCTTGCCATCTTTTCAGCGATATCAAACTTTGCCGAAAGGTTGTTGAGGATGCCTGAACTGAGCTCGAAATTGGCGCTGTCGCCCGTTTCCTCAAGCCCCATCATGTACGCTTCAAGCAGTTTTTTGTTTGTAATATCAAGCTTGCAGAACAGGTAGCTGCCGTCCGAAAGCGCAACCAGCGAGGCGCTAACCCAATTAACCTTGCCGTTGCTGACGGTTCTATAGTCCAAGGACAGCGGCAGGGAAATATGCCCGCCTTTGACAAGCGCCATATAATGCTCTATTTTCCCCTTGTCTTCCGGATATATAATCTTTTCAATCCAATATTTTTCCTCAGCCTCGAGGCTTTTGATAAGGTCGCAGCATTTCTCATGATTCCTGCTCAGAAGGCGGATGGAATCGGTTGCGAAATCAAATTCTATAATCTCGTCAAATACCGCGTATAGCGCGTCGCAGTATTTGTTGAGTTCATTCTCCCGATCGGACAACAGCCGCTCGGTTGCATCAATAAAGGTCAGATAAATCAGCGGTTTTTCCGCTGTTCCGCCTATGTGCTTGACTTGAAGGTCGAGCAGCACAAGCATTCCGTCGAAACGATATCTGCGTGCCGATACTTTCTGCACCCTGCCGGTTTTTACAGACATCGTGCAGGCGTTAAGCAGTTTCGCAGTGTCGGGTGGATATACCTGGCTCAAGACATTAAGCGAATGCTCCGAAAAGGCAGAAGCGTCCGGATAACCCATTAGCTCATAATAAGTGCGGTTTACCCTGATGGCCTCCAGACGGTCACCAGAATATTCGTAGATTGCAAAACCGCCCAGAATGCCGTCCAGCAGGGCGTTGAGCAGAGAATCCCCGCCAAGTGCGGCGTTTATATTACTCAGCATCAGCATGGCGGGTTTTTCACGAAGGGGGCAGGAATTTCCCTCACTTTCGAGCAGCAGCTCGTAGTCCTGTCTGCAAAGCGGCGGTGAATAATAGAAGCCCTGTATCATTTCGCAGCCCAATGAACGGAGAAACTCCACCTGCTCCTTCGTTTCCACGCCCTCGGCGACGACGGGTATCCCCAGCCATTTGGCCATGCGTATGACCGAGGTGACCACCGTTCCAACCTTGCCGCCGTGTTCAAAGCCCTCCAGAAACTTCATGTCGATTTTAAGTGTATCGACGTCAAAGTCCTTAAGCATATTCAGCGAGGAGTAGCCGCTTCCAAAATCGTCAATAGCAACTGCAAAACCGTATTTTCGAAGGCTGTCAATCAGCCTTTTTTGCTGCTTGGTATCCATGATGAAAGCAGATTCCGTCAGTTCGATCTCAAAGCAGTTCGGCTCCAGACCGTATTTCTGGACGATCTTAAACAGGCGCAGCGGGAAGCGCTGGTCATGCATATGTACCCTTGAAAAGTTGACCGATACAGGCGGGACGGTTTTCCCGGCGGCCCTGGATTCCGCTATGAAGCGGCAAACTCTTTCAAACACATAGAAATCGAGCCTTCGCACAAAGCCGTTCCTCTCAAAGAGGCCTATAAAGCGTCCCGGCGTGATGATCTCTCCATCCGGCTTTATCCAGCGAACAAGCGCCTCCGCGCCGACGATTAGTTCCGTGTCCGTGTTGAACTTCGGTTGATAGTATTCGACAAACTCGCCGTTCTGGAGCCCTTTCATCATATTTCCGGCAATTTCGGCATCCTGGAGCTGAAGCTCGAGCATGGAGTCGTTATAAATCTTGATTCCTGTGCCAAAGTTTGCCTTAATATAATCCTTGGCAACGGAAGCCTTATCCACCATCTCGGCAACCGACAGGCTCCTGTCCTTAATAAGATAGATTCCACCGCACAGGAAGAAGGGGGGTTCGTGGCTGCGCGTGGCTTTTGTTGCGGCTCGAAAAACCGAAAAAATCTCTTCTTCGTTTTTTCCGGACGCAAACCAGACAAAATGATCCGAGTAAAAGCGCGCTGTGGCATCGCCGCTTCTTTGATATTTGTTGATTATTGACGAAATAGCTTGGAGGAGCTGTTCTCCAGCCTCATTGCCGTAAAGCTCTTTGTAAGTTCTGTACGATACGACCTCAAACGCCACAACAACGCAGACCCTGTCGGCCGACAAGCTGTCAAACGCTTTTTTCACCGCTTCCTCAAAGCCGGGCTTATTATAAAGCCCCGTCAGGGAATCAATGGTGCTGGCCCTAATGTACCTGGCACGTTCCCGGTCCATATCAGCCAGACGTTTGTGCGTAATATAGAGGAAAAAAACCAGCAGAAAGAGCGCAAGAAAGCCGACTACGACCAGTGAATAGGGTCCCAGTCTTTTTTCTTTTGCCAGCTCTGCGCTCAGATAGGTCCCGTTGACAGCTGCGAGCATATACCAATTGCCCAAATCTAAGGGCTGATAGGAATAATACGTATTAAAGTCCTTTCCAGCCAATATCGTGCCGCTCCCCCCAGATGCGACAGTGCTTGGCACTGCCTCCGCATCCTTTTCCAGAACCTCTTCACCGGCCGAAAGCTCATCTAAAACAGTATAGACATCGCTGTTGGTACGAAACTTACCAGCATTCCCGCTCGTAAAAATGATTTGACCTGAGGAATCAAAGATAACGAAGGCTTCCGCTCCTGAACTCCTGTACTGCCCAAGCATGGCACTGAAGGCCTTTTCTGTGCAGAAGCCAATGACACTGCCCTGGTTTTGGCCATTAACTTCATACGGGACGGCAAAAGCAAAGCGCAGTGCTTCATTAAGGTTTGTCCTTTCAGGCATAGACTGACCCCCGACGGCAGACTTCCAGCAGTCGAGTGAGGAGATATCGATATCGTCAGCAGCCTCTGTGCGCAAAACGCCATCCTTGCCGATGACGGCAACAAGTGAGAAACCCAACGATTTCGAGGATTCGTTAATCTTGGTGATCGTCACGTCAAAGTTCGTCGGGCTGTCGTTAGAGAGCGTCTCTGCGTATTTTTCCAGTTCCGCAAACCGGGAACGGAGGGCAGCTTCAAGTATCTCGCGCTGTTCGGACAACGGAAGAGACAGCAGCCTTTCCTTCCCCTTTTTTACCTGATCCAGCGCGTCCGCCCTGTAAAACCACGCACTAAGAACAAGCCCTAGAATAAGTAAGGCCGGAAGCATCGTCTCATATATGACTTTTTTTGCGTTAATCCTCACTGTTAATCCCGCCTTAAGGAAGTCTGTACGCACCGGCTGCCTTATCTTGAAACTGATAGCTGCGCGATTTGAACAGTTATAATTTTATCGCAGAAATTCCGACCACTTATTTTATATTTTTCTTTTTATTATACACACCCAAGGCTTCTCGGTCAACGAAGTATTGCATGATGATGTTGAAATTTGGCCGTTTTTTGTCGCCCTATTTTTGTCGGTCTCAGACACAAGCTATTTTGGCCAACCGACTGTGTGCATTCTAAAAATCATGTATCCATCTTTTGCAAAAGTCGTGGATAATCCGCATAAATATACAGTCTTCTGGCATTTTCTTCTTGTGGTATTATAAAAAGTATGGTAAATTCTTTACCAGTGCAACGTGGTTGTACCTTGTGAGAGGAAAAATTTTTGGAGGATGAAAGCATGAGTGGAAGTACGATACAAATTTTGATCACGATGAGCGTCTATATGCTTGTGGTAATCGGTATTGGCCTGTTTTTTGCCAAACGCGCCAATCAAAACTCAGACAACTATTTTCTCGGTGGCAGAACCCTCGGTCCGTGGATTGCGGCCATGAGTGCCGAAGCTTCTGATATGAGCGGCTGGCTCCTGATGGGATTGCCCGGCGTCGCCTATTGGTGTGGCCTTGCGGACGCGGCCTGGACGGCCATCGGCCTTGCCGCGGGTACATACCTAAACTGGCTTTTAGTATCCAAACGCCTTCGTCGTTACTCGGCAGTTGCGGACAACGCCATAACTATACCGGACTTTTTCAGCAATCGTTTTCACGATAAGAAGAAGGTCCTTATGTCCATCTCGGCCCTGTTTATTCTCGTGTTTTTCACCGTGTATGCGGCAAGCTGCTTTGTCACCTGCGGCAAGCTCTTTTCTACACTCTTCGGCTTTACTTATGAGAGCATGATGATTGCAGGCGCTATTTTTGTTGTGGTTTATACCTTCCTTGGCGGCTTCCTTGCCGAGAGCACATCCGATTTTATGCAAAGCATCGTCATGATCGTCGCTCTTGTCGCACTTGTTGTGGTGTCGATAATCTCCGCAGGCGGTATCGGGCAGATCGCCGAAAACGTCAAGTCCATCCCGGGCTTCTTCGAATTTTTCGGTATCGCTCAGCCGACGGTGGTCGACGGTGTGCAGCAGGTTTCAAATGGGACGCCGCTTTTCGGAAATGCCGCGGGTTACGGCTTCTTGACCATTATTTCAACCCTGTCCTGGGGTCTCGGGTACTTTGGCATGCCGCAGGTGCTGCTGCGCTTCATGGCCATCCGTAAGGTCAGCGAGCTTAAGACCTCCAGACGGATTGCCACCACCTGGGCCGTTATTTCGATGAGTGCCGCGGTCATGATCGGTATCATCGGCAGAGTCCTATATCCCGACGCACTTCTGAGCTCCGGCCAGTCCGAAAGCGTGTTCATTCTACTTTCCACAAACCTGCTGCCGCCTCTGCTCGCGGGCCTTGCCATGGCAGGCATTCTCGCCGCGACGATCAGTTCCTCCGATTCCTATCTGCTGATTGCCGCCTCTGCATTTTCAAAGAACCTCTTTCAAGGTGTTTTGAAAAAAGATGCAACCGATAAGCAGGTCATGACAGTTTCCCGTATTGTCCTGCTTCTGATCGCCGTCCTCGGCGTCGTCATTGCAGGCGACGAAAACAGTGTCATTTTCAAGATCGTCTCTTTCGCATGGGCGGGCTTCGGCGCTACTTTCGGACCGATCATGCTCTTCTCCCTGTTCTGGAAGCGCACGACCATCGAGGGCGCTGTCGCGGGCATGCTTGCGGGCGGTGTGAGCGTATTCGTCTGGAAGCTTGTTCTGCGCCCCATGGGCGGCGTACTCGGAATCTACGAGCTGCTGCCGGCCTTCCTGATATCCTGCCTGTTCATTGTGGTTGTCTCCCTTGTAACTGCGGAGCCCTCCAAGGAAATTCAGGACGAATTTGAAAAAGCCAAGACCTATGAGTATTAGGCCTTATGCCGGGGGCCAATAATTTCTTTTGCCCTCAACGCATAAAAGAGAACGTTTGATTCTGCAGCGAAACAAATGGTAAAAGCGCGCAAGCCCAGCTGAAAGGACCTGCGCGCTTTTGCTGCCCCAAATAAACGTCTGCGACTAAAGTTTTTATATCGGTATATGGCACAGTGCTTTAGGTCCTCTATGAGTAAATAATTGAACCGCCGCTTTTTTGAAGACTTTTATTAAAATTCTTTCAATGATTGGGTGTATAATCCGTTGGATAACCGCTTTGAACGCTGTCATCCTGTTTTTTAACTATCATTTTGCTCGAATGTATGAAGATTGGAAATAATACTATATAACACAGGAGTCAAGTACGCGCATCTCCTGCCTTGTTCTCAGCATCAGTTTTGAATTTTTATTCCTGCGCACTTAAGGCCCAGGCACAGCATGGTATACGACGGCGGCTTAAGTCCCTGTATCGCTTATTAAGAAGAATCCTGGAGGTAGCATCATTGTATAAGGTCGGCGATCTGATTATATATGGAAATTCGGGTGTGTGCGAGGTGATTGAAATCACACAGCAGTCGCGCCCAGACTCGGCCGAACAGCAAGCCTGTTACGTTTTGAAGTCCCGGTATCAAAACTGCGTGATTACGACGCCCACCGAGTCGACAAAAGTCTTTATGCGCCCCATTATTTCAAGGCAGGAAGCGCAGGGCCTAATCGATACAATCCCCTCCATTCAGGCGGAGGCTTATCACAACCGGGATCTTCGGCAGCTTGAAGCGCATTACAGGAGCTCTATTAATTCCCACGACTGCGGCGATCTGATGGAGCTTTCAATGTCTATTTATGTCAAACAGCGTGATTTTTTTGAACAGAAGCGCAGACTTGGGACAGTCGATGAGCGGTATATGCGGCGGGCTGAAGACCTGCTTTTCGGTGAACTGTCCGCCGCACTTGACATCCCAAAGGAAGACGTCCCCGCTTATATTGCCGGCAGAGTCCATCAAACCGAAGAGGAATAGACTTTGCCGTATTCGAGTGGGCGGCACATTAGACTGCTAAGTTTTTTAAAAAATAATAGAAGAAGACCGGAAAAGACTTTCTTTTCCGGTCTTCTTCTATGGTGGACGATACAAGACTCGAACTTGTGACCTCCCGCACGTCAAGCGGATGCGCTACCAGCTGCGCCAATCGTCCAAAATTATCGGCGAGTGTTATTTTACACCACTTCAAGTCGATTTGTCAACTGTAAAATCCCATCTTCGCCGAAATGATTTTGGGGCTGCTTTGCTTAGTGTGCCAAGGAGCCAATAAGCTCCCACAGAACGCCCAGAACACCGCAAGCTAGAATCGTCGTGATAACGCCCGGTTTCCACTTGCGCAGAACGATGAAAGCAGCTACTATGAGCAGCACTGAGAAGATATCTGTGGATGCCAAAACTACCGCGCCGCCACGCCAAACCGTATCAATGATAACACTCAAACCCGCGACGGCAATCAACCCGACGGTACCGGGCTTCAGACCGCTGAGGGCATCTTGAACGGGACCCAGCTTCCCATAACGCCTATAGACAAAATAGAGCAGGCTGACAATCAAAAATGGGGGTATCATAAAGGCCAGAGAGGCAATAAAGGCGCCCGGTATACCGGCGACCTTCATTCCGACGAAGGACGCGGAGTTAATGGCGATCGGCCCGGGGGTGATCTGCGACAGCGTCAGCAGGTCGGAAAATTCGCCCATCGTCAGCCAGTGGTATTTTTCAACACATTGCTGCTGAATCAGCGGAAGAACGGCGTAGCCGCCGCCAAAAGCCAGGGTGCCGATCAGAAGAAACGAAAGCGTCAGGTCAAGATAAATCATACGCGCTTCCTCCTTCCGCGAAGCAGCCCAATCACGACCCCCACTATGCCGCAGGCGATAATGACAAATGCCACATTGACATTGAAGAAAAATGCGGCAATAAATGCTCCGGCCATGATGAGCGCATAAAGGACCCCCTCTTTTTTCAGATACGGAGCCGCCATACCGACGACCGTGTCGGCTATCACCGCCGCAACGCCCGCGTTCATGCCCCGAAACGCTGCGGAGACATAATGGCTGCCGCGTATCAGTTCATAAAAATAGGCCGTTGCGGCCAGCAGAACAATTGCCGGAAGTGCCGTCCCCAGCAGCGCACTGACAGCTCCCCAAAAGCCGAGCAGACGGTACCCGATCAATACGCCGATATTCAAAATCATCGCCCCGGGTGCGGACTGACCGATCGCCGTCATCTCGACAAGCTCGTCCTCATTGAGCCAGCCCAGTTTTTCAACAAAGCGCTCCTTGAGCATGGGAATCATCACATATCCACCGCCTATTGTAAAGGCGGACATCGTCAGCGTATTGATAAACAGCGCCGCGCAGGTGGGTTTTTCACTCTTTTTTCGCATAGAATGCTGTCCCTTCGGAAAAATAAAACAGCGGACGGCCGACTTTGGGAACACCCAACGCAGCAACCGTCCGCCGGAAAACTACTGAACCAGAACCTTACATTCCGCAGCCTGACCGTAGCAGCGGGCAATCACTTTTGCCCAGCCCGCGCCGACAGCTGTTACAAGGCCATTTTCATCGACCGTTATCTTGCTCTCATCGTCGGTTGACCACTCCACCGGCCCCTGAACATCCAGCGGATAGACCACAGCGCTAAGCTGTGTCGTATTACCCACCTTCGTTGAAAACTCCTGATTGGCAATCGGTTGCCCGAGGAAAGTAATTGTGATCGACTCCACGGTCGGCGTCGGAGTGGGCGTCGCCGTCGGAGACGGGGAAGGCGTCACCGTTTCACTCGGGGAGGGCGAGGTCTGAACCGTCTGGTAATCGCCGCTGAGCGTTGTGGTTATAAGTATGATGACTGCGATGACAACCGCCGCCAACAGACAAAGTCCGAAAATGAGCTGCCACCTCGTGTTATCCTCGACCTGAGCGCTGGCCGCTGTGCCTTTTCTCACCGCGTCACTTGTCTGCGCGGTTCTGCCGCTCGGTTTCGGCTGTCTTGCGCCACAGTACGGGCATTCGGCCTTCAACGAGGAATATGCCTGACCGCATTTGGGGCATATCGTCTTTTTAAAAAGTCCCATTTTTGCTCACCCTTTCTGTCTGCTGAAAACCCTGTTTCGGCGCATTGAATTATGCCTTATATGATACTACTTTTCCACATAACAGTCAAGTTATTACAAGTTATGCGTTTGCGCGACATAAGCCCGTCAGACACCCAGCGGTGCCGGTTCTGCCCAACAGTGCAATATTACTTGCATATTTTTGTTAAGTATGCTAAAATAATTGTTTGTGAATAAAAATAACTCTTAAGATGAAAAGTGGAGATACAGTGAAGAATATCAGGAACGTCGCAATCATCGCCCACGTCGATCACGGCAAGACCACGCTGGTTGACGCCATGCTTTCGCAAAGCGGTACTTTCAGGGAAAATCAATCTGTCATGGAACGCGTGATGGACTCCGGAGACCTTGAGCGCGAGCGCGGAATCACAATACTCGCCAAAAACACATCCATCCATTTCGGCGACTGCAAAATCAACATCGTCGACACCCCGGGCCATGCCGATTTTGGCGGTGAGGTCGAGCGCATTCTGAAAATGGTCAACGGTGTCATCCTCCTTGTTGATGCAGCGGAAGGCCCTATGCCCCAGACACGCTTCGTTCTCGGCAGAGCACTCGAGCTTGGCCACAAGGTAATTGTGGTTGTCAATAAGATTGACCGCCCTGATCAGCGGATATACGAGGTCATTGACGAAACCCTCGAGCTTCTGATGGATCTTGACGCCACGGACGAACAGCTTGACTCCCCGATGCTCTTCTGCTCGGCAAGACAGGGCATCTGTTCTGTCAACCCCGACAACTTGGGAACGGATCTCCGTCCCCTGTTCAACACCATTTTGGACTATATCCCGGCGCCCGAACAGGACACGGAAGCACCCTTCCAGATGCTTGTATCTTCGATCGATTACAATGAATACGTCGGACGCATCGCCGTTGGCCGCATTGAGCGCGGCGTCATCAATCAAAATCAAGAAATTACGGTTTGCGATTATCACGGCGACCGCCAGCCCCGTAAGGCGAAAGCCGTCACACTCTACGAGTTTGAAGGTCTCGCAAAGGTTCCTGTTGAAAGTGCTTCTGCAGGCAGCATTATCGCCATGTCCGGCATTGCCGACATTACGATCGGAGACACGATCTGCCAAAACTCCTGCGTAGAGCCGCTGCCTTTCGTCAAAATTTCCGCGCCGACGATTGAAATGACTTTTGCCGTCAACGACAGTCCCTTTGCCGGACGCGAGGGTCAGTTTGTCACGACCCGTCAAATACGTGACAGACTCCTGCGCGAAACGCTCAAGGACGTCTCACTGCGCGTGACGGAGCTGGAAAATTCGGACGCCTTCAATGTGGCAGGCCGCGGCGAGATGCATCTTTCCATCCTTATTGAAACGATGCGGCGTGAGGGCTACGAATTTCAGGTCTCTCCTCCGCGCGTCCTGATGAAGGAGATCGACGGTGTACTCTGCGAGCCGATGGAGCGCGTCATCACCGATGTACCTGAAAACGCGGTGGGCGCAATTATTGATAAGCTGTCCTCACGCAGAGGCGATTTCATCCAAATGACCCCCGTCGGAAACCGCATGAAAATGGAATTTCTTGTACCGTCCAGAGGCCTTTTCGGTTATCGCAACGAATTTCTCACCGACACAAGGGGTGAAGGTATTCTGGCCTCCGTGTTTGACAGCTATGCGCCGATGAAGGGCGAGGTAACACGGCGAAGCACCGGTTCTCTCATTTCCTTTGAAACAGGCGAGTCAATTACCTACGGTTTATATAACGCACAGGAGCGCGGCGCTCTATTTATCGGCGCGGGTGTTCCGGTATATGCGGGCATGGTCGTCGGCAGCTGCCCCAAGATGGAAGACATTTCCGTCAACGTCTGCAAAAAAAAGCAACTGACCAACACGCGAGCTTCAGGCAGCGACGACGCCCTGCGTCTCGTTCCGCCCCGGGCAATGAGCCTTGAACAATGTATGGAGTTTTTGGCAGATGACGAGCTTCTGGAGGTTACACCCAAAAGTCTCCGCATTCGCAAAAGGATATTGGACCACGGCTTGCGCATGAAATCCGTCATGAAGAACAAATAGGATATAAAACGCCAAAAAAACTCCCTCTTTACAAATATTAATGTATGTGATAAACTCTTATGGCTCTAAGCCCCTACGCTTAGTTTTGGGATTCAGCCGAAAAACGGCACCTTTCACCCCCTCAACTCAGCCAGCGGGTATGGATATAATGAAAGGAGATCATAACAATATGATCACAAAAGACCAGAAAACAAACGTTATCGAATCCAACCGCACACATGCGACCGACACCGGTTCACCCGAAGTCCAGATTGCAATCCTCACCGAGCGCATCAACCAGCTCACAGAGCATCTCAAGGTGCACAAAAAGGATAACCACAGCCGTCACGGCCTGTTCCTGATGATCGGAAAACGCCGCCGCCTGCTGGACTACCTGATGGGCAAAGACATCGAGCGTTACCGCGCTTGCATCGCCAAGTTGGGCATCAGAAAGTAATATAGCATTACAGGGGCTGTTTCGAGTAACGACGGGACAGCCCCCTTATGCGATATAACAGGACTTTTATTGTTGATATTATCGGTCAAGTTGACTATAATATAAAAAGAAAACTGAAGAAACGCTGCGGAGCGTCAACCTTTAGCAATTGAAAATGTGCTTATCCGGGCCTATGTTTCTTGAGATAAACCTGTTTTCAAGTGTTAAAGGATCTGGCTCCGCGAAATGGGATTTTCCCGAAAGGAGCATTCGAATGATTATCAAACAAAAAGAATTTAACAACGTGCGCCGCTATGAGACGACGTTTGCAGGCCGCCCCCTTGTTTTCGAGACCGGCAAGCTCTGCGAACTGACAAACGCCTCCGTGCTCACCAAGTACGGCGATACAACCGTGCTCGTCAATGTAACCGCTTCCGCAAAGCCCCGGGACGGCATCGACTTCTTCCCGCTCTCCGTGGACTTTGAGGAAAAGCTCTACTCCGTCGGCCGCATTCCCGGCGGTTTTACCCGCCGCGAAAGCCGTCCTTCCCTTCAGGCGGTTCTGGCTTCCCGCATGATCGACCGCCCGATGCGTCCCCTGTTCCCGTATGACCTGCGTAACGATGTCGTCATATCCTGCACTGTGCTGTCGGTGGACCGCGATTGTTCGCCCGAGATTACAGCAATGCTCGGCGCAGGCGCTGCCGTCGCTATTTCCGATATACCGTTCAACGGACCCATTGCGGGCATCGCTCTCGGCTGGGACGGCGAAAACTTCCTCTTTAACCCCACCAAAGAAGAGCGTACTCGCAGCAAAATGAATGTCACCGTTGCCGCTACCCACGCAAAGGTCGTTATGATCGAAGCGGGTGGTGATGAAATTGACGACAACGTCATGTACGAAGGCATTGTTGCCGCGCACAACGAGATTCAGGTCGTTCTTGATCTCATAGACAAAATGACCGCCGACATCGGCAAGGAAAAGTTCAGCTATCAGCACGCCGATTTTGATATGGACCTGTTCAACACCCTCTGCGAAAACGAGCTCGCGGGTATGCAGTATTGCATGGATACGGATGATAAGAACATCCGCGAGGCCAGAGTGGTCGAGTGGGTCGATGCCGTCACCGCTAAGTACGCCGAGCAGTTCCCCGAAATGGGCAAGTATATGGATGAGATTCTCTACCGCATCCAGAAAAAGATCGTCAAGGCTTGGCTGCTTGCAGGCAAGCGTGTCGACGGCCGCGCTATGAATGAAATCCGCCCTCTCGCAGCGGAAGTCGGCCTCCTGCCCAAGGTCCACGGCTCGGGTCTTTTCACCAGAGGCCAGACGCAGGTTCTGACGGTTGCCACCCTGAACACCATCGACATGGCGCAGAAGCTTGACACCATCTGGGAAGAGGATCAGAAGCGCTTTATGCACCACTACAACTTCCCGTCCTACTCGGTCGGCGAAGCAAGGGCAAGCCGCTCAACCAACCGCCGCGAATTTGGTCACGGTGCGCTGGCTGAAAAGGCACTTGAAGCCGTCATCCCCTCTATTGAGGAGTTCCCTTATGCCATTCGCCTTGTCTCCGAGGTTCTCTCTTCCAACGGCAGCACCTCGCAGGGCAGTATCTGCGGCAGCACACTGGCGCTGATGGACGCGGGCGTCCCCATCAAGGCACCCGTTGCGGGCATCTCCTGCGGCCTGATTCAGGACGATAACGGCGGTTTCACCACCTTCATCGACATTCAGGGCGTTGAAGATTTCCACGGCGAAATGGACTTTAAAGTCGCCGGCACGAAAAAAGGCATCACCGCCATCCAGATGGACCTCAAAAACGACGGTCTGAGCCACGAAATCATTAAAAACGCGCTGGACATTACCAAAGAGGCGCGCTATCAGATATTGGACGAGATCATGCTCCCCTGCATCGCCGAGCCGCGTGCGGAACTAGCTGAAACAGCGCCCAAAATGCTGACCATGAAGGTCGAAGTCGACAAGATTCGCGAAGTCATCGGCTCCGGCGGCAAGGTTATTCAGAAGATCACAGCCGACACCGGCTGCAAGATCGACATTGAAGACGACGGCACGATCTATATTGCCAGCGAAAACATTGAAGCCTGCCGTCAGGCAAAGGCCATTATCGACAACATCGTGTTTGTGCCCGAGGTCGGCAAGCTCTATTACGGCAAGGTCGTGCGCATCATCCCCATCGGTGCTTTTGTCGAAATGGTGCCCGGTAAGGACGGCATGTGCCACATCAAGGATCTTGAGTTCAAGCGCACGGAGAAGGTCGAAGATGTTCTCAATATCGGCGACATGACCTGGGTCAAGGTCGTCGAAATTGACGACCGCGGCAGAGTCAATCTCTCCCGCAAGGAGGCCCTCAAGGAGCGCGAAGCCCTAGGTCTTAAGGACTGACAACACTAAAAACTCACATCAACGGGGCGGGCTTATCCCCGCCCCGTTTCTTCATACGGGAGAGGCAACATGCATGATATAATCAAACTTCCAAACGGCGTTCGGCTTGTCTGCGAAAAAATTCCCTTCGTGCGCTCTGCTGCCATTGGCATCTTTGTCGATGTCGGTTCACGTGACGAGTCCCCCTCGGCCGGTGGAAGCGCCCACTTCATTGAGCATATGCTCTTTAAACGTACATCCAAGCACTCCGCTGCAGAGCTGGCTTTTGCGATGGACGCCATCGGCGGACAGATAAACGCCTACACGACGCGTGAGAACACCTGCTTTTACGCGCGGGTGCTCGACACCCATCTGGATACGGCCATCGACCTGCTCACGGAGATGTTCTTTGAGTGCGCCTTTGATGAGGCCGAGACAGACAGTGAACGCGGCGTCATCTTAGAGGAAATCGGCATGTACGAGGACACACCAGACGATGTCTGCTATGAGCGGCTCATGTCCGGCTGCTTTAAAAGTCCCCTCGGTCGTCCTGTGCTAGGAAAACCGACCACCCTCGCCAAAATGACAGGCGCGAGCCTGCGTCAATTTAAGGAAAGCCGCTATACCGCCGGAAAAATTATCATTTCGCTCTGCGGCAACTATGAGGACGAACATATCGAGCTGATTAAGGAGCGCTTCGCGGGTCTGGAAAAATCTAGGCGCAGTAAACGCCCGTCTGCTGAATACAGCAAAAATATTACCGTCCGCAAAAAGAAAACCGAACAAAACCAGTTGTGCATCGCTTTCCCCTCGAACCCGCTTCCGAGCGAGGACCGCTTTGCCATGAACCTTCTGACAACCGTCCTCGGCGGCGGTGTCTCCTCAAGACTCTTCCAGAACATCCGAGAAAAATACGGCCTGTGCTACTCCATTTATTCGTTCCAGTCAAACTTTTCCGACACGGGCCTTCTGGCCGTGGCAACCGCGGTCAATCGGGAAACGGAGATGCGGACGCTGGGCCTTGTCGGAGACGAGCTCAAGCGCTTCGTCGACTGGGGCATTAGTGAAGAGGAGCTCGGCAGAGCCCGTGAGCAGGCAAAATCCTCCCTTGTGATGAGCCTTGAATCCACAAACTCGCGCATGCTTAAAATGGGCAATTCCCTGCTTGCACTCGGGAACTGCCTGACGCCGGATGAACTCATTGATCGCTACGACTCGGTGACCTGCGATGAAGTTCTTGATCTGGCGCGCGCCCGTTTTGATTTCGCCAGAATGTCACTTTCGGCGCTCGGCAAAACAGCAGACGCCGAAGACTATATAAAAGCCCTGAATCTTTAAAAGCACGACAGGCTTCCATAAACGGAAGCCTGTCTTTTTTAGTCAGCCCTCAATGGCCTGACGCATGAAATAGTTGAATCTCCGCTCTCTTTCAAGTGTGGTGCCTTCCATGTGTCCGGGATAGACCTCATAGTCGCCCTCAAGCTCGCAGAGCTTTTTCAGCGAGCGCATCATGTCCTTTGCATTGCAGCCGGGGAAATCTGTTCGTCCGCAGGAATCCTTGAACAGCGTGTCCCCCGTAAACAGGGCGCTGCCACAGCGAAGGGTAACACTGCCTTCGGAGTGCCCCGGCGTCTCGATAACTTCAAAAGTCAGCGCGCCCACATTGAAGCTATCTCCCTCTTTGAAGAAGACGGTTCCCTTGGGCGGGGCATACTTAAAGCCCATTTCGGTGATGGCCTTTCGGACATCCTTGCGGCACATACAGACTGTCGCCCCCGTCTGCTTAGCAACATCCTCCACGGCACCCGTATGGTCAAAGTGTCCGTGTGTCAGAAAAATATAGCGGCATTTGAGTTTGTTGTCCTCCAGATAGTGCAGGACGGTGTTGGCCTCGGCACCCGGATCAATTACCGCGCACTCCAGCGTTTGTTCGTCTGTGACAATGTAGCAATTGGTCTGAACATGACCGAGTGTGAATGATTTTATAAGCATATGCAGTCCCCTTTTATCAGATTGCTTCGCGTGTTTATATGGCAAATGGCCTACAGTGTGTCTGTGTCGAGCAGCAGCGTCACAGGGCCGTCATTGACGGATGCAACCAGCATCTCTGCACCAAAAACGCCGCATGCAACGGTGAAGCCTCTGTCGCGCACCTGTGCCACGCAGCGCTCATAGAGCGGTTCGGCAACCGTGCCCCCAGCAGCTTTTGTGAACCCCGGCCTGCGCGATGCACAATCACCATAGAGCGTAAACTGCGACACAATGAGCATCTTTGCCCCAACCTTGTCCGGAGCCAGATTCATTTTACCGTTCTCGTCCTCAAAGACGCGAAGTCCACAGAGCCTGTCCGCGATTTTGTCGGCCTCCGCCGGCGTATCGCTGACCGAAATGCCAAGCAGCACCAGAAAGCCCTGTTCGATTTCCCCGACGATTTCTCCTCCGACTGTGACGGAGGCGCTTTTGACTCTGGTAACTACCGCCCGCATGGCTCTTGCTCCTTCTATCTATTAACTGATTTGGTCTTGTCCCGTTGCGACGGCCGCTCAGTCTCCCGCACGGGTGATTTCAGATACGCCCGCAACGGTCTTGAGGCGGCCAATAATAATATCAAGCTCTGCCGCAGTTTTAACCTCCAGCGACACTGTCGCCGTGGATTTAACCCCATCAATATCCCGAGCCGCCAGGCTTAGCACCTTCGCGTTCAGCGCATTGAGGACGGTTGCAATGTCCATAACGAAGCCGCTGCGCTCGCGCGCCAAAATCTTGATGGTCGTAACATAGCTCTCGCTCGGCGCATCCGTCCAGCTGACGCTGATCCAGCGTCCCCCCTCGTTGGGATCGTTTTTGCTCGAAAGATAGTTCTTGCAGTCCGAGCGGTGGACTGAAACGCCATAGCCTCTTGTGATGAAGCCAATGATCGGGTCCCCTGGAACGGGCGTACAGCAGCGGGAGAACTTGACAAGACAGTTATCCAGCCCCTCGACCAGTACGCCGTGCACGGCGTGCTTTTCCTGTTGCTGGGCCTTGCGGATTTCGGCCCGCTCGTTCATTTTCTCGAGGGTTGTTTTCTGCGGAAGCTTCTGGCTTTTTAATATCTCGTCTTTTATCTTATTGACAGCTTTCGTAGCGGTCATTCCGCCGTAGCCGATAGAGGCATATATATCATCGAGCGAAAACACGGCGAGTTTCTTGAGGATGTTCGGAAGCATCTCGTCATCCGTAACCGCCGACATCGGAATGCCCGCCTGCCGCAGCTCGGACTCGAAGGAGGCCTTGCCGTGGACGACGTTCTCTTCGCGCTTTTCCTTTTTGAACCACTGCTTAATCTTTGTCCGGGCAGATCCGCTCTTTGCAATGTTCATCCAGTCACGGCTAGGGCCGGGGGCGGATTTTGAGGTCAGGACCTCGACAATGTCGCCGTTCTGCAGCACCCGCTCGAAGGGGACGATGCGCCCGTTGACCTTTGCGCCGATCATGGAGTTGCCGATAGCCGAGTGTATACCGTAAGCAAAGTCGATTGGCGTCGCGCCTGCAGGGAGATTGATCACATCGCCCTGCGGTGTGAAGACGAAAACCTCATCCGAAAACATGTCAATCTTCAGGTCGTGAATAAAATCCTGCGCGTCACTGTCCGCCTGTGTTTCCAGCAGTCTGCGTACCCAGGCAAACTTTTCCTCGTCGCCCTGCTTGACACCCTGCTCACCCGCCTTATACTTCCAGTGCGCGGCAACGCCGTATTCTGCGGTGTGGTGCATATCCCAGGTACGTATTTGCACCTCGAAAGGAATGCCCTCGGAACCAATGACCGTCGTATGAATACTCTGGTACATATTCGGCTTCGGGGTTGAAATATAATCCTTGAACCTGCCCGGAAGGGGCTTAAACATGTCATGAATATGTCCGAGCACGTTATAGCAGTCGGCAATATTATCGACAATCACACGAAACGCACAGAGATCGAAAATCTCATTGATCTGCTTGTTCTGAGAGAACATCTTGCGGTAAATGCTGTAGATATGCTTGATTCTGCCGGAAATAGTCCCGTTAATACTCCAGTCGTCGAGTCTTGCTTTGATCTTCTGCTCGACACTCTGCATAAAGACCTCCAAGGTCTCCATGCGCTCGTTTAACGCATCGGTAATTTCTTTATAGCCGATTGGATCCAAATAGATCAGCGACAGGTCTTCCAGTTCCCATTTGACGCGCTGCATACCGAGACGATGGGCGATGGGGGCGTAGATTTCCATGGTTTCAAGCGACTTTGTACGCTGTTTTTCCGTGGTTTGAAACTGCATCGTGCGCATGTTGTGCAAGCGGTCGGCAATCTTGATCAGGATAACCCGGATGTCCTTCGCCATGGCCATGAGCATCTTGCGCATGTTTTCCATCTGCTCGTCTTCTTTGCTCGTGTATTGCACACGCGTGAGCTTCGTGACGCCTTCGACGAGGTCTGCCACAGTCGGGCCAAAGCGTTTTGCAAGGTCCGCATGGGAGAGTTTCGTGTCCTCGATGCAGTCATGCAGGAGCGCAGCGATGATCGAATCCTCGTCGAGCCCCATTTCGGCGCAAATTTGCGCCGCCGCTATGGTATGCGTCACATAGTCCGAGCCTTCCCTGCGCTTCTGCCCCTCATGCGCACCTCTTGCGCATTCGTAGGCCATACGGATGCGGTTGAGATCCGCTGTCGGGTTCATGTCAAGGACACTCTTCTCCAGCTGCTCATACATTTTTTCGGGGTCCATGTGTTCCATTCTGCCATCTTCCTGCATAGATACACCTCAAAGTGCTTTTTTATATCTTAAGATCCGGCTGCGTGGCTTAAGCCCAAAGCTGCCGGAAAAGTCGCGATCTTTCAAGTTCGGTCTTCTCCCCATTTTCGCAAACAAGGCAAACAATACCTGTGGGTCCCCTCTGAATTACGAGAAGGCCAAGTTCCTCAAAAACCTTTACCCCCAAGCAGAGCCTGACAGGGTTCAGCGATGCAAGTGCGCTGTCTTTCGGCACAAAATCGGTGTCCAGTTCCAGTCTGCCTCCCAGTCTTTTCATGCCGCGCCACAGACCGGCAAGCTCTTCTCGGTCCGGTCGAAAGAGCCGAAGTGCCTCCGTATCCGGTGCATCGTTTTCAAATATGCTCCGGCAAATATCCGATAGATATGATTGCCGGATGTCGGCAACCAGCAGTTGGACGCTTCTGCGGGCGTGAAACTCGTTGATCTGAGGCGTGAAGCAGATATCAATCCGGTCGCCTTCGGAAGCCCCCAGGCTTTCTGCCGTCTGCGAAAAGCAGACGCAGTCGAACGAGACACCCCTAGCCGTCACACGAAGACGCAGGTGCTTTCCCCCACCGATAGGCGTTACGCTGTCCAGAACAACTCCGACCATACACAGAATCGGTGCTTCATTGCCGCTGCCGCAGGGCTCCAGGTCAGACAGGGAGTCGATACCCGCCATATTGAGTACGGCAGGATCGTTTATCATCAGCTCAGGCTCCAGCTCCGAGCGGTCGGTCGGCGGATTTGCGCAGTAGTAATCCGCAAGTGCCCTGCGAAAGGCCTCAATGTTCTCCGGTTTTATATTCAGGCCGGCCGCAAACGCGTGCCCACCGAAGCTTTCAAGATGTTCCGAACAGGCACTCAGCGCCTCAAAGAGGTTGAAATTCCCATAGCTACGGCAAGATCCCTTGCCGTTATCCTCGTCGACACAAATCATAATGGTCGGAAGCTTAAACTCCTCCGTCAGGCGCGAAGCTGCTATGCCCACGACGCCGGGGTGCCAAGATTCGCTCTCAAGCACGATTGGGCTCTTCGGCTCCGATTTGGAGAGTTCGGCAAGCGCCTGGTCCCAAACAGTCGTTTCTAGCTCTTGACGGCGACGGTTTAAGCTGCACAGCTCCTTAGCCCAGACAAGGGCTTCCTCATGACTTTTGGAAAGAATCAGCCGCACGGCTGTCTCCGTCTGGCAGAGTCTGCCGGCGGCATTAATCCGAGGGGCAAGGGTAAAGCCGATGGTTGCGGCGTTCAGCGGTTTTTTAGTGGCTCCAGCCTCTTCCAGAAGCGCGGCAAAACCGGGCAGCGGCTTATTTCTAAGTTTTTCCAGACCGACGTAGGCCAGATACCGATTCTCCCCAACAAGCGGCATGACATCCGCAATTGTTCCGACAGCTACAAGATCGGCATAACGCGACAGCGGAATCGCCTGGTCCTTCTCCAGCGCACACACGAGCTTGAGCGCAACACCGACACCGGCAAGCTCCGTAAAAGGATACGCAGAACCGGGCCGCTTGGGGTCAATGACCGCCGCGGCCTCCGGCAAGATCTGCGGGCACTCGTGGTGGTCGGTTATAATGATGTCCATCCCCAAGCTTTTTGCATAGGCGGTCTCCGAAATAGCGGTAATCCCGCAGTCGACTGTGATGATGAGGTTTACCTTCCTGGCATACAAGGCATCAACCGCTCTTTTGCTGACGCCGTAACCTTCCTCAAGCCGGTCCGGTATGTAAACTTCGCAATCGAACCCCAGACCGAGAAAATAGTCCAGCAGCAGGCAGGCGGAGCTGATGCCGTCGACATCGTAATCGCCGTAAACGGCCAGCTTTTCGTGCCTTTCCAGAGCGGTGCCAATACGGGAGACGGCCTTATCCATATCAGTCAGCAGAGAAGGGTCGTGCAGCAATCCCGCGTCGCGTCTTAAAAAACGCGCCGCCTTTTCTGGTGTATCCGCGCCACGTGCACGGAGAACGGCCGCCAGCAGCGGCGTGAAGCCCGCTTTTGAAAAGTCCGCGTTAATATCGTCCGCCGCACCCGGCATTTTCCAATGCAATTGTCCCATTTTATTCCTTTGCCTGCGCGTCCGTCACAAATAATATGCCTTGCACGGGTGCTCAACGGGTATATTCAGGGCATTTTTACCCCGTTTTGGTTTAATATTAGAGATTTATTATAACAGATGATGCCGATGTGAGCAATAAAAAAGAGAAAAAAGCCCTTGCCTCGTCACAGGGGACGTCATGGCGTCCAAAAGACCTTGCCGTTTTGGATGTCAGTCTGCTTCAAACAAAAAGCGAGTTTTTCGCACTTTTCTTCCTATGGACCACTCTTGACACTGAGGCCGCGTCGTGCTAACATACGGAGTGTCGCGGCAATTAAAAATTGTCGGTGTGGCGGAACTGGCAGACGCCCGGGACTTAAAATCCCGTGAGGATAACACCTCGTACCGGTTCGATCCCGGTCACCGGCACCAAAAAGGTACTCAATGGATCATACGAATCCGCTGAGTACCTTTTATTTTGCCTATCAGAAAAGTCCGTGTGACTTCACGATAAGTCACTTGCAAATGTTGTAATTTATAGGTAATATGAACCAAATGGAACGACACCATAGAAATGCTATAATTTTATATTTGGGTAGGAAATGTCGTATGAAGAATATAGTAGCAGTCTTAATAATCTCTATTGTTCTTACTGTGTTCAGTTCTTGTGGTACAGCAAATGACTCCTTTGCAGCTTATTTAAATGATACAAACCATATGCACCAGCAGGCAGTCGGTTCTCCTTGGGAGGAATCTGAGAAGTCTTTATTTTTGCAAAATTACGTAAATCAAAACTCCTCCATTGACTCAGTGTTCTCAGACGACCGCCTGCAAGAGTTCTGCACACCTGAGCCTGAACGGTATGTGAATTCAGATCAACTTGCCGAAGACGTAGAAACCATCTTTCAATTACTTAAGGAGACATATGGAGCCTATTATTATTTTGGAGGGGATCAAGTCTTCAACCCTGTTAAGCAACAGATTTTAGATGAGATAAAATTGTTGCGCAGTGACACGAAAATTGCACCAAGTACACTTGAATCATTGCTTGTCGCGCATCTGTCCTCCATTATTAAGGACTCGCATTTTGAAATTGGGACAAGCAGAATAAATGTAGGGTGCCAACTTTATCCTTACCAAGTACCTAATCTATATTTTGAGTCGCCCATTTCCGCATATAAAGCATATATGCGACCGACTATAACGCCGGATGGAATGATCAAGTATGCGTTTATCGCCACTAGCGAAGATGGACGAGATTTGCCGAAATCCGCTATTATTGACCAGAAACATGTGTCTTTAGACTGGGCATTGATGGAACCATACAATTTTTCCGAACGCCCTTATTATGATACCTCAAATAAAGATGGAATTGAAATAATTACCTCTCGCTCCATGCTGTACTCCTCGGAGAGTCTTGATGCATTAGAGCGGTTTGCAAACGCTGGAGCGGAGTACCGAAGCAATAAATTACTAATTTTAGATTTACGTGGCAATTACGGCGGCAACAGTTCTTATGCGTTATCCTGGCTGCAAAACTTTCTTGGAACGGACTTTCAGACAAAGCAAATGTATGCACAAAGAATCAGTACTCCTTTTAGTAGCTATGTAAGCTCTCCCGTTAGCTTATATGATTCGACCTTTTCCACCTGGGTTCAAGATCAGCAAAGTCCATGGATCTCGCAAATTATTGACGGCAAGCAGCAAAAAAATAACTGCGTCCTTTTCGTTTTAGTCGATAAAAACGTTGCATCGGCCGCCGAGGACTTCATTGCCTGGCTTAGAACGGTTGAGAACGTCGTGATCGTTGGAACAAATACAAGCGGGACCAGTGTCTGCGGAAACATTTGTTGCTTCTGTCTTCCAAATTCAAAGCTGATGGTAAGTTTTGGCACCAGCTTGACATTTTATGAAGGGCTCGAAAATAGAGACGGTATCGGATTCTATCCTGACCTATGGGTTTCACCCTCCGTTTCGCTTGATTATGTATTAGGGCTATGCAAACAGAATGGTTTAGCCTAATTTGGATTTGCATCTATTCTTTCCAAAATGTTTGAGCGTTCTTTCTGCCTTATGTGATTGGCAGATATGATAGTTTATATAGTCCTGATGATATTAAATGGGGACCAGTCCCCTCCGGAAACTTCGCCGAATGGAAAATCAAAGGGAAACAGCTCCGCTGTAATATCCCTGTCATTCAGGCCTTGGGCACGCAGCTCGTTAACCTGAATCTGAAGATTTTTGAGATAGTCCAGTTTCTTTTGAAGACGTATTTTCCCGTTTTCAACAAAGCCCGCATGTGCACAGAAAACGGTATCGAAGTCCAGCATCAAAAGCTTTTCAAGGGTTGAAATAAGCTGCTTTATATTCTCGTCTTTGTAGCAGAAAAACATTTTAGTCCCAAGGTATAAATCTCCAGAAAATAGCCATTTTTGCTTTCTTTCATACAGCGCAATATGATAGGGATGGTGCCCCGGACTATCAATTGCCTCAAAAGTGTATTTTCCCGACGCTGTGGTTATGGTCGGTGGCATCGGCAGCGCTGTATAGGGCTGCAAGACGCCCCAGATGTCGTTGCCGTATTTTGGATGGACCACGACTGATCCAGCTTCCTCAACAGATGCGGGGTGCAGATAGATCGGAACATGGAGATTATCCTGTATCCACCTGCAACCGCCGGCATGATCATCATGCTGGTGTGTAATGACGACCTGGTTAACATTGCCTGCTCTCCAAAAGTCTCCGCTTTCGTCTGCCATTCTCGTGGCACCGGCGTCAATGAGAAGACCGTCCACGAGATACATACCAACGCTTATGCCCTCAGGAAAACCGTCGGAAGAACAGATACTTGTTGCTAACGTAACATCTCCGCGTTGTGTTATCTCTAATCCCATTATGTACCCCCCAATTTTCTAATTTCATATTTGATATAATTTATTGTTTCACTCAAAATAGTAAAAGCCTAGCATTGTGATTAATCACCATCACATATTATCATGACAAAAATTATCCTGCAAGTACCTTTCAGATTTTCTTTTAGGTTTTCGAGTTGTCCTAAGTATTGGCAAATGTTTTTTAAAATGCTACAATTACAGAAGTAATGTGATTGGAGAGAAAACGATGGAATTGAATCCCATTCGCGTTTTAAGCGTTACTGAAATTTTTGAACAGAATATAGAAGCCATGATCCTTTCGGGTAAACTGAAAATAGGGGATAAACTACCGACAGAGACTGAGCTGGCTGAGGGAATGCAAATAAACAAAAATATTGTTCACAAAGGAATTGTAGCGCTCGCAAACAGAGGTTTCCTGCGTATCGTGCCAAGGCACGGTGTTTATGTTGCCGACTATGTGGAAAACGGCACGGCAGAAACCCTGCGTGCATTTATGCGGGTTTATGACAACAACGGAAGGATGGACAACAAGCTCATCATCTCAACGGTTCGCGTCCGTGTGATTATAGAAAGCGCCGTGATCCGTGAACTCTCGGAGTCCCAACCTGATATGAGACTGGCACGGCCGCTAACAGTACTTGCTGATATACGCGAAAAGTTAAGCGGTGCAAATCCTCCCGATAACAAGTGGGTAGGAAATAAACTGGCCGAGGAATTTCACGCGCTCTGTATGGCTTCCGAAAACATTTCAATACCCATCATGATGAATCCGTTTACAAGCTGCTGTGCGGAATTCTCGCGTATCTGGGCAGACCAAATAGGCGCATTGAACACGGTTTCGTCAAGAGAGACGATTTATAACTATATAAAAAAAGGTGATGGCGAAGCTGCAGTCCGGTTTTTAGAGAATTATTGTAACGATTTTTATAGCAAGCTTTGAGTGCTCTATTAACTTACCTCAAGTCTTCTTAAAGTAATTACTGACACCCATACACGAAAAATAAGTCGTCAAGGTCTATTTTAAAAACAGGCATTGACGACTCCATGGTGTTACTCATTTTTTCAGTAAGAGACCCCATCATTGATTACCATGATGGGGTCTCGGTTCATTTCATCTAAGAACCATGCCTTATCAAGATGACGCTTCTCGCGCTGCCAATTCCTTCAGTTGCGCTGGCGTTATGCTAATGACTCGGCCGCCTATGGGTCTGATTTCCTCCGGCCCAAATACGATCCATATCGCATCCATTGGCCGCTCGGGCATTTCCGCATCCCCATCCGTAAATATTATTTTATTAGTAACTCGTCTGGAAAACGCGTTGACAGCAACATTAAAATTCGTTCCGCCGCCGCCCTTAAAGTCCATTTCGTCAATATCTTTTTCTTGGCGGATTTCTCGAAATCCATAAAAAAGAATATCGAAACAGCCCACTTTAATTTGGGAGCTCCTCAAAATGCCCTTGCATTCTCGAAGAAAGCTTTTCAATAACGACGCTTCAATCGATCCGCTTGTATCAAGTAAAATTTCAGTAACCGGAAACTGCATCTCCTCCAGATGCGGTGTCACCACGCCGTTTTCAATGACGGCATTCTTGTATGACCAGTCCACATCACAGCAGGTTTCCTCTCTTAAAGCGCGCCGCCAGTCCATTAAGGGCTTTGATTCCCCAACCATATTCATCTGCCTGATATCAGAATTTGTAGTTGTGCCCGCTCCGTTAGACTGATTGAGGAGATCCTCCTTAAGCTCGGCAAGCTGGTTTTTCCTTTTTATTTTATTTTCTAGATAGCGACGCTGTTCGTCCGTAATGGTGTCATCGTCATCGGCGCTATCCGTACAGTCATCAGCCGCGTTGTTCTCATCACGCGTATCGTTTTCATTGTCGTTTGCTTTGGCCCGCACCTTATTCCAGAGGCTATGCGCATCGCTCCCCATTTCCTCCGTCGGAAAATCATCGGTTTCTTCCTGCGGTGCGCCCCCATCCTGCTCATCCTTCTTTTCATTCTTTTTGATATTGCCTTGTGCGGATTTCTTGCTGTTTTGGTTCCCGCTTGCACTGCTGTCCTGCTCCGCATTGGTTTGGCTGTCAGAGTCGCTATGGGATGACGGCGGAGATGCGTCATCAGATTCCTGCGGATTTTTTTCCGTCCTGTCCGCGTCAGAAGGTGCTTTTTCAAGAAGCTCGAAGTATATCTGCTCAGCGTCGCAGTCCAGCGCCCCTGCCATAATAATTGCACCAGGTGCAGGCTTCAACCCATCCTTAATCAGAAGTGCATTTGTAACAGCATCCGCAGCTATGCTCCAAAGCCGAAGATCTTTATTATTGCTTCTTTCAATATGATTGAAGGCAATATGACATAGCTCATGGGCAAACAAAAAAAACAAATCTTCGTCACTGAACCAGTCGGTGCTTTGGGGATTATAGTAAAGCATTTTCCCATCCGTTTCAAAGGCCTCCACGGAAAAGCTCTCTTTAAAATGCAGGCCGGCCGCTGCGCTGCCGAAATAAGGATATTTATCGAGGACGCGGGCTTTTATATGTTCAATTGGAAAAACCATGAACACCTCCTGGAACCAGCTCTGCGGCAATTTATAGCTGCGATACGGACACGGATAGGCTTTCTGCTTTCAATTCTCGGACTCTTTCGATTCGGGGCTCTTCCCCCCGCGACCACAGCGCATCGAAAACACTGCAAAACTCCGGGCCAAGGTCAAAAACAAATTTTCTTACGGTCTCGATATCGTCCTCTTCCACGAAGGATAGCCCTATGATCGCAGCGTATCTCTCCGAGACATTCATTGCCTCAACAACCTTGCGGTCATAGTTGCCATCGACGATATCCTGAATGGTAAGAACCTGTTGACGGCAGAAATGACAAAACTCACGGGTGATCTCAGTTCCCACAAACGCACGGAGCATCTCTGGCTTGCCGGTCTGATAGAGCACTCTAGAGGCCATTTCCCACTTTCTGGGGTCTGCATTTGGCTTTTCTCCCGTAAATCGGCTGCGCATAGCAAGCTCCCGTTTATAAGCGATAAATGCGTAGACTGCGGGGTGGATTTTATGCGAAGGGGTCTTTTGCTCAAACTCCAGCCTGTTATAGTCCGTCTGAGGCGTAGCTCCCCACTTGAGCCAGCTGGCAGCATCGGTCTCTATGTAGACATGCGCAAATCTGCCAAACAGTGGTTCTACCAGTTCATTTGCCGCAAGGGATTCCTTCATTTCATTGCCGGCAGCGATAATTCTACAGTTATCCGGGAGCTTCCATATACCGTTGACCTCCCGGTCCAAAATAATATTGAAGGCCATTCCCTGAATACTTGGATAGGCATTTGACAGCTCGTCAAAAAACAAAATATGTAGTGTCTGAGGTTCATTTTTGCACTTCTCACATATTTTCTTATACCAGGTCGGTGCAATATCCAGCATTTCTCCGGTGTTCGAGTTGTAGACGCTTTTGCCATTTAGCAATTCCGGGGTTGCATTGCGCAGATATAAGATTTCGCAGTCCGGATCAAGCTGTCTGACACGCGCACTCTTTCCGTCGCCGGATTTGCCATGGAGAAAAACGGCAACCCCGCTTCGTACCGAACCGGAGATGATCTCCTCCTCCGTCACACAGTCGAATGAGAACTGATACGGGTTTCTTTTTTGGCAGCGGCGCTCAGAAAATGTGTCTCCACCTGCAGCCTTGTTGTCCCACAGCAGTTCCGGTCCGAAATAAGTATTGAGATATTTTGCCATCCACGTGCTTTTGAAGTCTCCGCTGTAGCTTCCGGCGTCAACGAACTTTATACCTGAAAAAAGGCATTTTTTTGAAAGCGCAATTCCGGCTTTGCTGTCAACTAACCAGATGACCGGGGACACCTCTATCCATACGTAATCGCCATTTACATACTTCGTCCTGTTTGAAAGTTCAAATTCCTGTCCACCGAAATCCGAATTTGCTTTTACCTGAACATACTTTTTGCCGTTATATTCATATTCGACCAGTTTCCTTGGGAGAAAACCCTTCTCTTTTTCACTGAAGGTTCTGGCGTCCACGGTAAAGGCTTTGCCGGTTTCCCTGAGCTTCTCGCTTTTAAGAAGCATCTCAAGCGTTATAGCTATTGACATCGGCGCTACTGCCTGTGGGTATTGTCCGAATGCTATTTCAGGGATTCCATTGACTATTTCTGCCGCTTTAATAAGCGTTTCAGGGATATCAGCAAGTGCCATACAGGGTCTTACGGCTTGGTTGCGCTCCAGCGGGCTTCTTGCGCACATAGCGCCCACATTGGAGACCACACGGACGCCGTTTTCTGCGGCCGAGGCCGTCCACCACAACCCGTTGCGAGAGAGCAAGCTTCCTTCCTCTCTCGTGCTGTATGCGGAAACATTTGAACCTAAAAGTATACAAAAATCTGTTATTGCACAGGCCGTTCCGTATTTTTTCAGAACATCCAGACGTCCATCAATACGCTTCACAATACTGCATTTTGTAACATCCGGCTGCCCCTCAAAGCGGTTTCCCCAAACTTGTTCTTCTAATAAAAGCGAAAACTTGCCTACCACAAGGTACACTCCTTTGCAAAAGCCCTATTTTTTACTATTATATCATTGTCCATTTGTGCAGATAAACAGGTATTTGCCCTCCGGTGTCTGACTTTTAGGCAAAATAGGACAGGCCACAACAAAATAATAGGTTTTTATAGAAGAAGGCATTCTCCTTATCTTCTATATTTCGCATGAAGCAAGCGCTGTCAATTTCCCACCGGGTCTTGTGCTTTATTTCCGGCTTTCGGTGTGATACTATCATTAGAGCTTATAACGCAAAGATTTGGGGGCCCACGCTTATGAAATCAGAAAGAAATAAAACCATCGACCTAACGCTTGAGGATGGGGCGCACTATTTGCAACGCTGTCTCACGGTCACGGCACCTGTTACAGGTGCCGTGATCGATAACGCCGTGCTGCTGGGCGATTGTATGGCGCTGATGCCACTGCTCCCCAACGCCTTTGTCGATCTTCTGATCGTCGATCCGCCCTATAACCTTGACAAAGACTTCGGCGGGAGCCGATTCAGCAAGCTCGGGGATGACGACTACCAGCGCTACACCGTTTCGTGGATTGAAAAAGTTCTGCCCCTGCTCAAACCGACTGCTACGGTTTATGTCTGCTGTGACTGGCGCTCGAGCCTCGTAATCGGGCCTGTCCTGCAGCGCTATTTCAATGTCCGCAACCGCATCACCTGGCAGCGCGAAAAGGGCCGCGGCGCGAAGGCAAACTGGAAAAACGGCATGGAGGATATCTGGTTTGCCACCGTCTCCGATGACTACGCCTTTAATCTCGATGCCGTTAAAATACGTAAAAGGGTGATAGCTCCCTATAGAGTTGACGGCAAGCCGAAAGATTGGGACGAAACCGAAGGTGGCAATTTTCGCAGTACCTGCCCTTCAAATTTCTGGGACGATATATCGATACCCTATTGGTCCATGCCAGAGAACACCGCGCATCCAACACAGAAACCCGAGAAGCTGCTGGCGAAGCTCATTCTGGCAAGCTCTAATGCGGGCGACGTCGTGTTCGATCCTTTTCTCGGATCCGGAACGACGGCGGTTGCTGCGAAAAAGCTCGGCAGGCACTTTGTGGGTATTGAGCAAAATGCCCGTTACGGTATCTGGACGCAGAAAAGACTGGAAATGGCGGAGACGGACCGCGCCATCCAAGGCTACGCGGATGGCGTTTTCTGGGAGCGGAACAGCACCGCGGCCCGTCGAAAAAAAACCGCGGTCCCCCCACTCACAGACTATAAAAAGCACGCTCTATAGCGCACAGAACTTTTTCCTTCTCGCGTCGTCTTATGTTCAGAGTTTAGAAATCTTAGCCATATTGACTTAAATCCCTTTTCACCTGCATAAGGAGGTCGCCATGAAAAAAATATTCGTTGTTCTTATCGCCGCTCTGCTCTTGCTTCCAATCGTCGGCTGTTCAAGCGGCCAAACGCCGACCGAGACTTCCCCGTCTCCCTCAACCGTTGCGAGTGCGACTCCCACAGATGAGACGGCTGCGGTTGAGGACTATTACCCCATCCTCGGAAATATCCACTATGTCTATGAGGGCGAAGGTAACGAATACGCGGGGTTTGATAGGGTGGTCGACTATACGTCCGACGCTAAAATACAGGAGCGTCACAACAACGGCGGCACGGAGCTTGTGCGCGTCATTGATGTTTCCGACGGAAAAGTGACCGTCGTCTATGCACAGGAAGAGCGCTATTTCCGCGAAAATGAGTTGGATAAAAAAGACGGCAACAGCCAAGTGCTGCTCATGGAGCCGATAAAAGAAGGGACCGCTTGGACGAATGACGATGGCAGCGTCAGCACAATAACCGCCGTGTCGGAGCCGCTTGAAACCCCTTCCGGCAGCTACTCTGCTGTTGTGGTTGAACGGGTATCCGAGGGCACTGACACGCTCTATTATTTTGCAAAGGATATCGGCCTTGTCAAAATCGTCTCAAAAACCGGGGACTACGAAACGACCTCGACCCTCGCCGAAATTCAGAAAGACGCTTCTTTTACACAGCTTGTTCGCTTCTATTACCCCGGTGCCAGCGACGGTAAGCAATATTATAAAAAACAAACACTCAGCTTCAAAACAAACGATGTCACAAAAACGACCTTTGAAGCTGCCTACACGGCTGCGTTTGAAGGCAAGCCCGGGACCGTTTTACCGGAGAACACAAAAATCAACCGCCTTGCTCTCGGTGACGACGGTATTGTATATATCGACCTGAGCCGTGAGTTTCTTACCGGAATGAATGCGGGCTCAGAATACGAACAGCAGATTCTTCAGAGCCTCGCCAACACCTTCGGCAGCTATTACGGCGTCGATAAGGTAATCCCGACGATAGACGGAGCACTCTACGAGTCGGGACACGTTAGGCTTAAGCAGGGTGAGTATCTGACCGTTGACACAGAAAACAGCCTTGAATTGAAATAGCTAGTCTGGCTATCACGAAACGCCGCCCTGTTAAGGCGGCGTTTTTGTAGTTTTAATCATAAATTATAGAGAAATCTGATTAACATTTCATATAAAAATAGGGTAAAAATAAATATGTTGAATATACAGCGGGACATCATTATAATATTTTTCATAAAACAGACAGAAAGTCAGGCAAAAACAGTATGAGCAACACCTTCAGCGCGCTCAAGCACAGAAATTTTCTTTACTACTTTATTGGCATGTGTATCTCCACAACAGGTACCTGGATGCAGAATATAGCCCAGCCGTGGCTGGCCTATCAACTCACGGATTCGCCCTTCCTGCTCGGTCTTGTCGGCGCGCTCCAGTTTACGCCCGTGTTGTTGTTTTCACTTTTTGCGGGCGTTCTGGTGGATCGTTTTTCTAAGAAAAAGCTGCTCATCATTACGCAGTCGGCGTCTCTTGTGACGACGCTGGCGCTGGCTATTCTGGTTTCTACCGGAAAAATTCAGTACTGGCACCTCTTAGTAACCTCTACCATGCTCGGTTTTATTAACACCTTGGATATGCCGGTCAGGCAGTCGTTTTTAATTGAGCTTGTCGGCAAAGAGGACCTAATGAATGCCATTGCCCTCAACTCCGCTGTTTTTAACCTTGCCCGAACCATCGGTCCCGCCATAGCGGGACTGGTCATGAGATATTTCGGCCTTTCGGCCTGCTTTTTGATAAATGCCGTGACCTTTGCCGCCGTACTGGTCAGCCTGTTTTTCATTAAGCCTATGCAGGTCGTCTCGACAATAAGAAAAGACATTAACGTTTTCAAGAACATTTGGGAGGGGCTCAAGTACATCTACAGTAAAAAGATACTTTTTGCGACGATATTGGTCATGGCCGTGGTCGGAACCTTTGCAATGAACTTCAATGTTCTTGTCCCTGTCTTTTCCATTGAAGTGCTCAATCAGACCGAAACAGGCTACGGGCTTCTCATGAGCTGTATGGGGATCGGCTCGTTTATAGGCGCCATGCTAATTGCTGCCATCAGCAAAAAAGGACCGAAGAAGGTCTTTTTATTTGTTGTTCCCATCTTTGTGGGCTTGGCGCTCATTGTCACGGGGCTTACCCGGGTTTACGCCTTAACGGGTGTCGCTCTGGGTGTGGCGGGATTTTTCTTCATCATGTATTCGTCAAACGCCAACTCCGCCATGCAGATGAACACCGACAAGGAGTATCTCGGCCGGGTCATGAGTGTGTACACCCTCGTCTTTGCCGGTTCAACCCCGCTCGGCAACCTCTATGCCGGTGCAATCTCGGAAAAATTTAATGCCAGTCTTGGCTTTATCGCCTGTGGGGGCATCATTCTCGTGCTTTTAGTACCGATCTATATATACCTGTACCGCAATCGCGGCAAGATGCAGTTGCCTAGACCGCAAGCATAAGCTTGAACTCGCAAAGGCGCAGTCTATCCGGTATTATGTCTTTTTTCATAAAATGGTTTTCAATTGACATTTAATATAAGCTTGTTTTTTATTGAACACACAATTAATATAGGTATATAATAAAAAACAAGCTTATATTAAAAAACGATTGTCCAGGTGAAAAACATGGCAGATGTAAATCTTAGAGAGCCGACGGGGCAGTTCATTCAGGAACGTCTCGCTTTTTACAATCACAGATTGTACACCTCCCAGCGATACATACGCGTTCTCGTTCTTATTGCCAGTGTTATCAATCTAATCCTTGTCATTCCGGATTTGCTGCTTATTGAAAACGACTCCGTAAAAATCAGTGTCGCGGTCATTCGCGTCGTATATTCACTGATTCTTTTTACCCTGCGTTTTAAAGCAGCGTCCATCCGTTCGTTTAAAACCTACTCTATCCTCATTCTAATATGTGAGGCATTCGCCGTCGGCATTTTTCTTTTTGTCTTTAGCCAGTATAGTGAGCCTAATTTTCTCATTCAAACACTGGGAATGGTCACGCTGATCGTTCTTGTCTTTCTCATACCCAACCGCTGGAGCTATATGCTGTTGGTGTCGCTTTCCGGAACAGTCGGTTTTTTCATCTGCGGATTTACTTTTGTAAGACCCATTGATCCCATTGTCTTTATGTCCGCCGCCACGTATGTGACCACCATCATCGGTCTCTGCGCGGTCTCGTCGCTCAACTCGGAGCGACATCAGTTTCGGGAGTATACCGCGCTCAGTCGGCTTGAGCACATCAGTTCCACAGATTATCTGACCGATGCTGCCAACAGACTCAAGATGCTCGAAGAAGCCGAGCGCTGGCTCGCATTTTGCAAAAGGCAGAATTTGCCCCTGTCCCTAATTTTTTTTGATGTGGATGAACTGAAGCTTATAAATGATCGCTGCGGCCACCCGATGGGCGATCTGGTTTTGGCAAATCTCGCCAAGCTCATTCAAAGCATCCTGCGCAGTTCGGACACACTTGCGCGCTGGGGTGGAGATGAATTTGTCATACTGCTGCCAAATGCCGCACTGGACGATGGGCTTGCCTTGGTCAAACGCATTGAAATTAGTATTCATGAAAACATATTCGTAGAGGGCAGAAGCATTTCGTGCAGCTTTGGGATTGCCGAAATGAAAAAGGACTCGAGTTTTGAAGCACTCGTACACGAAGCGGACAGCCAGATGTACCGTGCAAAGCAGCGCGGCAAAGACAATCTCAAGTGCAGCGTATAAATAAGAGGAAGCACCTTGATGCTTCCTCTTATTTTCTTTAGAAGTGTCTTGTGAAGATATCGGTATCCTCGAGGAGCTTCTCCACAGTATCAATACCGAGCCTTCGGAGCAGCTCAATGACATAAGGGTTTTCAATCGGCGTGGAATAGGGCGACTGGTCTCCATAGGCGTCAACCAGTGGGGTTCCCTTTTCCGCCCCCGTGACCGAGCGCGGACCGCCCACACAGCCGCCCTTGCAGCCCATGCCCTCGTAGAAGTTGGCTTCCTGCTTTCCGGCCAGCAGCTGGTTCATCATTTCGCGGCAGGCAGGAACACCGTCAGCTCTTTTAGTTCGGATGGAAATCGGCCTGTTCGGCGAGAGCCGCTCCAGTGTTTTTTCGACAGCCTCACTCACCCCGCCGGCGCGGGCATAGATTCTGCCTGCTCTGGACGCGTGGTCCTTCTCGCTTTCTTCCATGTCGCGCGGGTCGATTCCGAGCGCATCAAACACGTCCTGCACCTCTCGGAAGGTCAGGACATGATCAACAGCACCCGCCAGGTCCTTTTCCCGGGCCTCTGCTTTCTTGGCAAGGCATGGGCCGATGAATACCGTCGTCGCGTCTGGGTGCAGAAGCTTCACGGTTCTTCCGCAGGCCACCATGGGCGAAACCGAGCCCGGCACGTGGGGCATCAGTTCGTTGTAGACCTTCCTTATCATCGCAATCCACATCGGGCAGCAGCAGCTTGTAAGCTGATAATCCGATTCGGTGCGGATATTTCTGTCAAACTCCAAGGCCTCTTTGAGCGTCAGAATGTCCGCAAAAAGAGCCACCTCCAGCATGCCGTCAAAACCCAGCCGCTTGAGCGCGGTTCTGAGCTTTCCCGGTGTCACGTCGCTGCTGAACTGGCCGAGGAAGGCCGGGGCGATAAGTGCGTAGGCCGGTCCTTTTGAGCCGCGCACAGCCTTGAGTGCGGGAATAATTTCGGTCGATTCGGTCAGCTTGCCGCTCTTGCAGCCGTCAACACAACGGGAGCAGCCGAAGCACAGCTCGGGGTCTATCTGAATGCCGCCGCCCTCCGCAAGACTGATTGCGTCGAAGGGGCAGCTTTGCACACACGCTTCCGCCTTCTCCCCTACGCAGTCACAAGCCCCTGTCTTAATGACCAAGGGATGTTTTCTCGGATTCAGGAGGCAATCAAGCTGATACGGGTCATACGCAACGCCCACCTTTTCGTCAAACTGGCCGTTGATCGCCGAGGCGACCAGTTCATCATACAATTCTTTAAAAGTTTTCATCCTTATCCCCCGATTATATCTGTCTTTACCCGTTTGACGGACACAGTTTTTCCTTTATCTATGTTTATCATACCGGCCCTAATATGCCAAGACTTAGTTTATGAAGTTTTCACCGAAATATAGGGTCAGCAAAGCGCAAGCCGCCCTTCCGGGCGGCCGAAGAGAGATTGAATCAGCTCTTTTTCCTGTGCGAACCATCGCAAAAAGGCGGATTTTCGGTGCAGCCACAGGCGCACAGGGCAATTCTGGACCCGGAATAGAGGGGCGTTCCATCTTTGCACAGCACCTGTACGGGGCCCTCCAGCAAATAAGGCCCGTTTTTGATGGCTTTGACCTTAACGATGTGCGGCGTATTCTCCATATGATTAATCCAGCCCGGCCCTTTTTCAAGCGCGGGATCAACCTTTGAACCTTCAGGCAGTGAATACCTCAGCGCTCCGGACGGACACTTATCCACACAGCGAATAATCTCCTCTGGCTCGGCGGCGTCGACATCTACCCAGGGGCGCCTGTCTGCGCAGAAGACCTCCGGCAGGATGCGGATGCAGGTTCCCGGATGCGCACACTGCTCCGGATACCAGTACACAACGATATCTTTGTTCCTGTATTCTTTCATATGTCACGATCCTGTTCATATGCGGATATGTCTAGTCATTCTGTAGGGTATATTAACACTAACGGAAGGATTTTACAACCGCATTTTGTCAGGACGTTTTTGATTTGAGTCCGGCTCAGACCGGTGTTATAATGTTCCAAAAGCATCGAATCCTGGAGGAAGATCAAAATGCAGATTAAGACGGTTTCAATTGTTGGCCTGGGCGCGCTGGGCGTACTCTTCGGAAGCCTTTTGGCGGAGCATCTGCCGAAAAGCGCGCTGCGCATTGTCGCGGACAAAAGCAGAATTGAAAAGTATCGAAGGGATGGCATTTATTGCAACGGCGGACTTTGTGATTTCAATTACATTTGTGCCGATGAGGACCTTGAACCCTGTGACCTGCTGCTGATGGCTGTGAAGTTTGGAGACCTGCCTGCGGCAATCGAGGCTTCAAATAATCAGGTTGGGCCCGACACGATCATTTTATCTCTGCTCAACGGCATCAGCAGTGAAGGACTCATCGGCGCGGCCTTCGGCACGGAAAAACTGCTGCCCTGTGTCGCACAGGGTATGGACGCCGTCAAGGTCGGCAACGCGCTTACTTATCATAATACAGGCATGATCTGTTTCGGCTCTGCCGTACCCTATGCGGCAAACGAAAAGGCCGAAGCGGTCGGACGCTTTTTTGAAGCAGTGCACCTTCCGCACGAACTTGTCGCGGATATGCCTAAACGGCTTTGGGGTAAATTTATGCTCAATGTAGGTGTCAATCAAACTGCCGCAGTTTATGAATGCGATTACGGCGGCCTCCAAAAGCCGGGTCCCATACGGGACACGATGGTCGCCGCGATGGAAGAAGCCCTTGCTCTCTCAGAGAAGGAGGCTATCGGCCTGACGCATGCCGACATTGACTACTGGCTGCGCATTTTAGACGGCCTGAACCCCGGCGGCAAGCCCTCCATGCGTCAGGACCTGGAAGCAAAGCGGCACAGTGAGGTCGGCCTGTTTGCCGGCACCGTCTTGGCGATGGGCGCAAAACACGGCCTAAGTTTCCCGGTTAATCAAATGCTATACGATAAAATTACGGCCATTGAACGTGCCTTTTGATCAAATAAAAAATTACACCCGATCTTCTTTTAGCAATAGATGTTTTTCGTGATTTGGTTACGGTAAAACTACCGTTGTCTTGCTATACTAAAAGTAGGCTCATCGTCCGGCGCACGCCCACGTGCTGCCGCGCGATCGACGCGCTTTGTCAGACTACTTATTTGGAGGTATAGCATCATGGGTAACGGTTTATTCGGTTTGTTCGGCAATACAACAGTAGAGGTCCCTGAAGGCAGCAGTCTAAAGGTCCTAAAAGCCCGCTGTCCACAAAATCATCCCTGCCCCTCGGTTCGAGTATGCCCGGTGGGCGCACTTTCACAAAAGGGCTTTGGAGCCCCCGTTGTTGACCAGAACAAATGCATCAAGTGCGGAAAGTGTACAAAATCCTGTCCCATGAAAGCCCTCGTTTTTCAATAAGGCCTACCGGATCGAAAAAAACACACTGCCGCCGCCTAAAAAGGACGGCGGTTTTTTATCCGAAATTGGGGATAAACGGCCGCCGAAACTCCTGATTGTGCGCCGCTTCTGAAAAAACAAGCGCTTGCCTTTTGCGTAACTTGTGTTATTATAATAAAGTTATTCAGAATGGACATGAGGTAGTAGCTATGGATCCCAAACGTAAAGCAATTCTTCAGATGCTGCTGTGCGCCACGCTGTGGAGTACGGGCGGCATCTTTATCAAGCTTATTCCTTGGAACCCCTTCGTCATTGCCGGCTGGCGCAGTCTGATCTCCGCGTCAACCGTCCTTATTTTTCTTCTGGCCTCCAAAACAAAGTTTCGGTTCAATCTGCGCTCTGTGGTAATCGGTCTATTTATGAGCTTTACTTTCCTGGCCTTTGTCACAGCAAACAAGCTCACCACCGCAGCAAACGCCATCGTTCTGCAATTTACTGCCCCCCTTTTTTTGATGGTGTTTTCCGCCCTGCTCTTTCGTGAAAAATTTCGGAAGGCAGACATATTAGCCGTTATCTTCACAATCGGCGGCATTGCCTTGTTCTTCTTTGACAAGCTGGATAAAGGCTCTATGATGGGCAATCTTGTCGCCATCTTTTCGGGCGCCGTCATGGCGGCCATGTACTTAGCAATTGGCAAGGGCGACGAGGAGACACGCATGGGCGGTATGCTCATGGGACATCTGTTTACCGCCTTAATCGGCATTCCCGTTATGTTCTTTACGGAAAACCCCGTTACGACGCCGTCTATTCTATGTTTGTTTGCGCTGGGCATTATTCAGCTCGGTATCCCCTACATCCTGCTCGTGCTCTCGAGCAAGAACTGCCCCCCGCTCGCCTGCTCGCTGCTCGGTGCTGTCGAGCCCCTGCTCAACCCAGTCTGGGTTGTTATTTTTGACGGCGAGGCACCCGGGGTCTTTGCGCTGATTGGCGGTGTAATCGTCATCACGGCAGTAACCCTCTGGTGCATTTGGCAAAATAATCATCCTGCCCCCTCCGCCGACGTGGCCGAAACGGGCACTCAGATTCAGGCCTGACAACCACTTGAGACCGTTTTATACTGCCCGACTATCGCCCTATCTCAACGCGTGTTTATAACGTTAAAAAGACCGTGTGCGTCAGCACACGGTCTTTTCTGGATACTAGCCCCGAGCCTTTTGGAGCAGCTTCATGACTTCCTCGCTTTTGAGTACCTTGCCGTAGGAAAGGACCTTTCCGTCCACAACCAGCGCAGGCGTTGTCATCACCCCATAGGAGGCAATGGCAGCAAAATCCCGGACGTGTTCGATTTCGGTTTCCATACCGAGCTGCGCCAGCGCCGCCGCAGTCGCTTTTTCAAGCTGGTTGCATTTGGGGCAGCCCGAACCGAGAATTTTCACCGCTGCGCCTTCACGCCCGTGCTGCTCTGTCTTTTGCATGCTCCCTGCGTTGAAATTACTACTGGAAGGACCTTTTTTGACAATGGGTACCTTGGCGGTATCCTTTTTCTGCATATCGTTGCCTTTTGAAAAAATTGACATGCTGATTCCTCCTCAAACCAGAATATTCTGGAAGATGTTAAAAAGATAGCCCACAATAATAATCCCGACGGTGCAAATGGCAATAAACATCGCCAGCAGTTTGGGCTTGACGGCCTTTCTGAGCAAAATCATCGACGGCAGACTCAGCGTCGTAACTGCCATCATGAAGGACAGAACCGTACCAAGCTGAGCGCCCTTTGCAAACAGCGCCTCGGCAATTGGAATTGTCCCGAAAATATCCGCGTACATCGGTATGCCCACAAGTGTCGCCAAAATAACCGCAAAGGGATTATTGCTCCCCAAAATCTTTTCAACCCAGCTTTCGGGTATCCAGTTGTGGATAATGGCCCCGATACCGACACCGATCAGGATATAGGGAAAAACGCGTTTAAAGGTTGCGGCGGTTTGGTCCTTAGCGTAAACCAGCCGCTCTTTTTGTGTGAGCTCCGGCGCGTCCAAGTCCACATTCCCCGCCGAGGTAATAAACGTTTCAACATAGCGCTCCATGTGGCGCTTTTCAATTAACGTTCCACCTGCGATGGCGATGATAAGGCCTGTAATGACGTAAACAACCGCTATTTTTGCCCCAAAAATGCTCATCAGGACAATCAGCGACCCTAGGTCGACCATTGGCGACGAGATCAAAAACGAAAAGGTTACACCCACGGGCAAGCCTGCGCTCGTAAACCCGATGAAAAGCGGAATTGACGAGCAGGAGCAAAAGGGCGTCACGGTTCCGAGCAGCGCGGCAATGGCATTTGCCCCCAAGCCCTTAAAGCGACCGAGTATTTTCTTGCTGCGCTCCGGCGGGAAATAACTCTGAATATATGAGATAATGAAAATCAGCAGGCAGAGCAAAAAGGTAATCTTAAGAACATCGTATATAAAAAACTGTATGCTGCCGCCAAGTCTGCCTGTAACATCCAGTCCCAGCGCTGTGAGTCCGTCTCCAATCAGGGCGCTCAGCCACTTCATGCCAAGTATCTGATTTTGTATGAAGTCCCAAACCGTCATAGGCCTCATATCCTCCCATATTAATTACATCAAAATATTTTGATGCGTTTCTCAAATAAAATCACCCTGCGTCGGATGATTTTATTTGTCGCAACAGCTGTTTTTCTCCTGTGCGGCCAGCGGCAAGGTCAGCGCAGCGAGCAGCTCCAGCGCATGGGTTCTGCCGCTTTCACTGAGTCTGTAGTGGGTCCACTTACCCTCCTGCCGACTTTCGACAAGCCCCGAATCGCAGAGAATTTTCATATGATAGGACAGGCCTGATTGGCCTATATCCATTTTTTCCAGCAGCACGCAGGCGCACTTTTCCCCGCCGCGCAGCAGCGACAAAACCTCTAGACGCTTTTCGTCGCAGAGTGCCTTAAACACCCGCGCATTTTCCTGATGTGTCGTCAGCATGGGATGTACCTCACATCAAAATGTTTTGATGCGATAATCATACAGCCTATGCGGCATTTTGTCAAGATGGCTTAAATGATTTTATTTGTCTGAATTGCTCAGAAGAAGATGAATATCTTCTCAAAACATGAAAATACTATAAGTGCGAACTACTTTCAAGGAGAATAAGAATATGAGCACTAGAGAAACACGCGATAGACTAAAGAATCTGAAGGTTGAGTCCGCCGAAGAGCTGGGAATGACCCAATATCTCAAAGAAAACCGCCATCAGTACAAGGGCGACCAATCCGCTTGGCTTAACGGTTCACAGGGCGGCCCTATTGGGGGACTCATGGTAAAAAAGATCATCAGCATTCAGGAAGCGAAGCTGGCCGGCCAGAACGGCTGAACCTCGCGGGGGATAAAAATGAAAGTCAAAGGCAATCTTCCCGATAATCACGGACCCTACAACCGATTTTTGCCTCAGAAGAGACCGATTTCGGATACGAACATCAAGAAGGCAAATCCCGAGATGCTCGAGGATAGGGCAAACCCTGATTCCGAATTTGTGGAACTCGAAGGCGGATTTACGATGTATCCTGCAGAAATCTTGAATTTCTCGGATGGATCGGATAACCCCATCTAACGAAAAAACCCCGCCCAGTCTTAGGCTGAGCGGGGTTTTTCTAAAACTGAATCCATTTCAGTATTCAGCCACTTTTTCTGAGCGCCGTGCCAACGCCGATAGATCAGTGCGGCCACGATCGTGCGCGGGACAAGCTTGCCAAAGAACGATAGCGTCCTGTTAAGTGCTCCGGGAATATACAGTCCTTTTCCCTTTTGCACTTTCTCAACGGTTTCGTAGGCGACGGTTTCGAGTCTATTTGTTGTGGCACTGCCCCAGAAACCTTGGGCGGCTATACCCGAAATGGCCTCCTGTGTGGTGGGAAGGCCACCTGGACAAAGCGTGAGCACCTTCACGTTGCTGCTTTTGAGTTCCTGGCGCAGCGCTTCAGCAAAGTCCGCGAGAAAGCGCTTGGAGGCGGCATAGGTCGCTTTAAGCGGCATGGGGTACATGGCGGCAAGGCTGGAGACGAAAACGAGTGAGAAGGGCTTATTTGCCGTTCTGCGCGAGAGAACGGCATGTGTAATCCGCAGCGTCGCCTCAATATTGAGCTCGACGATTTGGGTAAGGCTCTCGCGCTCACGGTCCAAAAAGCCCCCCTCATAGTCAATGCCCGCAATGTTTATGAGCATATCAAAACGGATGCCACTGTCATCAATGACTCCCAGCATTTTGTCAACATCTGCGCTGTCCGTCAGATCACAAGCCTTTGTGACGACACAGGCGCCGTACTGGCGTTCAAGTCCGCTGCGCAGGCTGAAAAGCCCCGTCTCATTGATATCGGTGAGAAACAGCCTGTAGCCCCGTCCCGCGCATTCCGCCGCAATTGCGCGGCCTAGTCCGCCGCTTGCTCCGGTTATAAATACGTTCATCCCGCCGCCTCCGATCGTCCATAGGTGATGCCGCAGAGCTGCTCGCTGAGTTCAAACAACCTGTCGGCATTTTCTTTTGTGACCTGCTTGCTGAAAGGCCTCTTTCGGCAAAGATAGTAATAAAGGCCTTCGGGTGCCTGTGGCTGGTCGCTGAGGAACAGATAGGTTTGCGCCGGTATTTCCGGCAAAACGCCGTGTCTTTTTCGCAACGTCCAGATAAAATTGACAAGGCTGCCCGTTTGTTTGTTCCCGATGTCGGTGTTTACAAGGCCGGGATCCACAGCATAGGCCCGTAGGCTTTTTTCGGCATACCGGTCGTTGAGCCCCCGTGCGAAAAGGATGCTGCAGAGCTTAGACTGCTTGTAGGCGGTGAGCGGGTTGTAGCCTTTTCTAAGCATCGGATCCTCCCAGTGGATTTTGATGCCCTTGTGAGAATTGCTGCCCGTCATAAGGATCCGTCCCTGCGCTTTTTGGAGATACGGCAGCAGCCTATAGGTCAGCAAAAAGGCTGCCAGATGGTTTAAGGCAAACTGTTGCTCATAGCCCTCCTCGGTTGTTGTGTAAAGGCTCCGAACGCCCCCGACGTTATTAATCAACACCTCCAGTGCGCCCCCGCAACGCTCTTCAAGATAGCGCCCGATTTCATCCGCCACACGAAGGACCTCGCGCTGCTGCATGAGTTCACCTGAGAAATATACGATTTCCGCATTGGGATAGGCGTCCATCAGCTGGTTCCGGGCCTTCTCAGCGTTGATATGACAGTGCCCGACCCCGATGATTCGGTAGCCTTTGCCCGCAAATTTGCCTGCGACCGCAAACCCGATACCGGAGCTCGCGCCTGTAATGACAACTGTTTTCATTTTTTCTCCTTTGGCTTAGCCGACAAACCAGTTCCAATGATGCCAGAAGCCCATTACACCCGCCTCTAACATCAGCGTAATGTTTGCAATGACAAAGAACACCCCAAAGATAATCAGGGCCCACAGCATCACGGTGCGGAGCGTCCGCCTCGTTTTTGGTTTAAACTGCGGATTCCAGGGAAGCGGCGGCAGTGCGGCGGCGGAGGCTGTGATTTTATGCCACCGGATGCTCGCTCGGATCATCTGCCTTAAAAAGGCAAAACAATAATAGCTCGCCCCACCGAAAATAAGCGCAAGACCGAGCACGGAAATGCCGAGCAGCAGGCCACCGAAATAGGGCATATACGGGATCAGGCCTGCGATGTTCATGCCACCGGCAAGGCACACGCCCAAGGCCCCAAAAGCGAGAGCGGATACGGCCAATACGAGATCCCACGCGAAGAAAAGTATGAAGAACAGCGTTTCGATGAAGGCGGCAAAAACCAACGCCGTCCGGATAAAAAACCCAGCCTTTGCTGCTGTTTGGGGCGTCCCTGCGCTGTCAAACTGCGCGGCGATGGTCTGCGGTTCACCGAGCCTTGCGGCGATCTCCTCCTAGGAATGGCCATCGGCC